>Ga0208130_1001305_pt1 | contig 12135 bp, 10 predicted proteins | sample ETNtaG_31_FD_185771 | JGI IMG/M metagenome (GOLD analysis project Ga0208130, IMG submission 185771) | Marine microbial and viral communities from oxygen minimum zone, Eastern Pacific Ocean - ETNP201310SV78 (SPAdes) (version 2) | ecosystem: Environmental > Aquatic > Marine > Oceanic ...
TTAGATGACCCAGTTCAAGAATTTATTGGTTATGATTCATTAGAGTCAAATATTAAAATTGTTAAATATAGAAAGGTAAAATCCAAAAAGGATGGTGTTATTTATCAGCTTGTATTTAATCTAACCCCTTTTTATGCAGAATCAGGTGGTCAAGTTGGTGATATGGGCCATATTGAATCCAACGATGGTGATGTTATTCATATACATGATACAATTAAAGAGGGTAATTTGACAGTTCATTTGTGTAAAAATTTACCAAAAAAAATTGATCAAATTTTTAGAGCAGTTGTTGATCAAAATAATAGATACAGAATCCAATGTAACCATACAGCAACTCATTTATTACATCAAGCATTGAAAAATACTCTTGGAAATCATGTGGAGCAAAAGGGAAGTAGAGTAAGTTCTGAAAATTTCAGATTTGATTTTTCTCATTTTTCAAAACTTGATCGAAAGGATATAGTCGCAGTTGAGAATTTTGTCAATTCTAGAATTGAAAATGCCATAGCTCTAGAGGAGAATAGAAATGTACCAATAAAAAAGGCTTTGGAAAGCGGAGCCATAGGATTATTTGGAGAAAAATATGGGGATGTAGTAAGAACAATAAAATTTGGTAACTCATATGAATTATGCGGCGGAACACATGTTAAAAACACGTCTGAACTATGGCAGTTTAAAATTATAAATGAAAGTGCTATTGCCTCCGGTATTAGAAGAGTTGAGGGCATAACCTATGATGCTGTCAAAAATTATTATAATTCAAAAATTGACGAGTACGATAAGATCAAAACTTTACTCAAAAACCCAAACAATTTGTTTGATTCAGTCAATTCTTTATCTGTTGAAAACTCATTACTAAAAAAAGAAATTGACATCTTGAATAGTGAAAAAATTAATATAATTAAAAATGATATTCTAAAGCATTTAACAAATAAATCCGGACTAAACAGCTATTCTTCAATTATTGATTTAAAACCCTCAAAAATTAAAGAATTATGTTTTTCAATAGGAGCTGAAATCAAAAATGCTTTTTTAATATTAGTTTTAAAAGATAATAATAAAGCCTATTGTTCGTGTTTTATTTCTAAAGATATTGCTTCATCTATGAATTTAAATGCATCAGAAATTATTTCTAATCTTGGAAGTCATATCAATGGAAAAGGTGGGGGACAGCCTTTTTATGCTACATGTGCTGGAGATAATATCAGCGGAGTTGATAAATTAATATCGGAAGCTAAAAAACTTCAAAAACAGTTACAAAAATAATATGTCTGATCTTAGACAGAATATTATCGAAGTTAGAAATAAGATAGACAAATATTTGATTAAGACGCCTGTTCTTAGATTTGATTTTATAGACTCTTTGTGTAATTCTGAAGTTTATTTCAAATGTGAAAACTTTCAGCATACAGGTTCATTTAAATATAGAGCTGCTTTAAATGCTATAAAAAGTATTCCTAATGATTTTAAAAAGAGGGGGGTAATTACACATTCATCCGGAAATTTTGCTCATGCATTAAGTAGGGCTTCTCACGAATTAAATATTCCTTGCTTTATCATAATGCCATCTGATACACCAGATTTTAAAAAGAAGTCAGTTCTTAATTATACAAATAATATTATTGAATGTGAGCCCAATCTAAAAGCCAGAGAACAAACTACAAAAACCATAATGAAAGAGAAAAACCTATTTTTTTTACATCCCTCAAATAATATGGATGTTATTTTAGGAAATTCTTCTTGTGCCTTTGAGTTTGTAGAAGATTATCCAAATTTAGATTTTATTTTTTCTCCTATTGGGGGTGGAGGTCTTATCGCAGGAACCTCTATATCTATTGATTATTTTTCAAAGAACTGTGAAGTAATTGGGGCAGAACCTTTAAATGTAGATGATGCATATAGGTCATTGATTTCTGGAAAGATCGAAACCAATAAATCAACAAATACAATTGCAGATGGGCTAAGAACTAACTTAGGTTCAATAAATTTTCCAATAATTCAAAAAAATGTAAAGGAAATTCTTTTGGTTTCCGAAGAAGAAATAATGAATTCGTTAAATATTATACTAAATAAGCTAAAACTTGTAGTTGAGCCATCAAGTGCGGTTGTTTTAGCTGCATTAATCAAAAACAAGGAAAAATTTAAGAAAAAAAAGATAGGTTTAATAATGTGCGGAGGTAATATTGATTTTAATAGTCTAAAATTCTAAATATTTTTTACGGATAACATTCCATCTAAATTTTCTTATAAAGTATCCCTCTTCTTTTGTAACAATAAATGGTTTTTGTTTAAATAATGCATTTAAATAACCAATTGATCCAAATAATAATTTTGAAGGTGTGCAATTATTAATTGAAGATTTTACTAAGGACAAGATGCTTAAAACTACTCCAAATCTCATTATATATAGCGATTGGCCTTGTAATATTTTTGATTTAATCGAATATTTATGTCCAGTTGGTTTTAAATGTTTGACTACAAGACTCTTATCTGTATAAATTTTCCATCCTTTTTTTTGTGCCAGTAACACATCTACCGTATCCCACCCAATTGATGATTTTAGACCATTAATTTCTTTGAAACACTTGTTTCTATATGCTTTAATAGGTCCTCTGACATGTGATTTTGCTGCAATTTTTTCATATAACCATTTGCCTCTTTTAAAAATATAAAGATTTCCTCCCGCTATACCTACATTATTATTTTTTGAAAAAATATTTATAACTCTTTCAAGATAATTTTTTGGAAGTATGATATCAGCATCAAACTTACATATAATGTCATAGCTACTATTTAAATTCTTAAGTCCAAAATTAAATGCCTCAACAACCTTACTTCCAGGCCCATGCTCCTGTTTTGATTCATGATCAATTAAATCAATCCATTCATGTTTATCGGAAAATTCTTTAATAATATTTCTTGTTTCATCTGTTGAACTATCATTAACATAGATTACTTTTTGAGGTTTAGTTGTCTGATTGATTATTGACTGAATTGATTTTTTAATAAAGCCTTGTTCGTTATATACTGGTATAATTATAGAAACTTTCATTAATTTATTTTTTCAGCGTAAATAATTAAGTATCTATAGGTAAATAGTCTTAATAAGGGTCTCAATCCAATTTTTTTTACAGGATTTGTAAATTTCTTTTCTTCTACAATTTTCCATCCTGTTTTCTCTAATAATAGCCTAAATTGCCAATCCTCAAATTCATGAAAATGGTTATCTCTTTTGTCACGTTTATTCCTGTATGCCTTGGCAAACCAAAGTTTTAGTGGCACACTGCATACTAGCTTATTTGCCTTTATGCTCATTAATAATTGAAATGGGTTTAATAAATGCTCAAATATTTGAAATGCGGTAACTACAGTAGCATTACTTTCTTTTACAGCGGACTGATCCATGTCAAGATCCTCTCCACTTGTATTAATAATATTATAGCCGTTATTTTTTAGGATTTTTGACAAAGGATTTTCAATTCCTAAATCTAATATTAGTTCGTTTTTATCAACATGTTTTTTTATGAAATCTGTAGTTATTTGATATCTTTTAAATGGGAAATTTTTAGAATACATTTATTAGTATTGATAGACCATTGCATTGATATGCATTCCAGCACCAACACTAGCAAAGATGATTTTATCGCCGCTTTCAATTTTGTGCTCTCCAAGTTTATTTCTGACAATTAAATCATACATGGTTGGTACAGTTGCGACTGAGCTATTGCCAAACCTATCAACTGTAAGAGGCATAATCTTTTCTGGAGAATCTACATTAAATAGTTTATAAAGTCTTTTAACTATCGCATCATCCATTTTGGCATTTGCTTGATGAATTAATATTTTTTTAACCTCTGAGATGTCGGTATTTGCCATGTCTAGACATTCTTTCATAGCAGAGGGTACATTGGTCAACGCAAATTCATAAACTTTACGACCTCTCATTTTAATATATTTTGTTTTTTGATCTGCTTTGGGGTTAAAAGATTTTCCATAGAAAAGATAGAATACTTCGTCGTCAGTGTATGTGGCGGTATTGTGGGATAGAATACCTCCCTTTTCATCTACTTTTTCAATAATTGTCGCGCCAGCACCATCAGCAAAGATCATTGAATCTCTATCGTTAACATCAACAACTCTGGATAAAGTTTCTGCTCCAATAACCAAACATTTTTTTGCCATTCCAGCTTTAATAAACCCATATCCTTGAATCATACCCTCAAGCCATCCCGGGCAACCAAATAAAATGTCATAAGCAACACATTTTGGATTTTTAATTTTTAGTAAGTTTTTCACCCTAACTGATAAACTAGGAAAAACATCAATTTGAGTTGTATTATTGCTTGCATTACCAAAATTGTGAGCTAGAATAATATAATCAATTGTCTCAGGATCAATTTTCGCATCTTCTATTGCTTTTTTTGCGGCTAAATATGCAATATCAGAGGTATTTAATTCATCTTTTGCATATCTTCTTTCTTTTATTCCTGTAATTTTTTGAAATTTTTCAATTATTTCATCATTTTTCGTTTCAATTTTATTACCCTCATTATCAAAGAATTCTCTATCTAAAAATTTAGAATTATCCTGAACTATTTTTGGGATATATGATCCACTTCCGGTTATTTTTATGTTCATTTATTAATGAATTTTAAGTAAGTAAACTTATTAAATAATAGTGATTTTAGGAAAATTAATCAGCATATAATTCAATCGGAGTACAACTACAAATTAGATTACGATCACCATATGCGTCATTAACTCTTCTCACAGGTGGCCAGAATTTATTTTCTTTTATATAAGCTAATGGAAATGCAGCTTTTTTTCTAGAATATTTATAATCCCAAACATCTGATGCTACCATTTCAAGGGTGTGAGGAGAATTCTTGAGTAAATTATTTTCATCATCAGGATTGCATAAAATTATTTCCTCCTTAATTGATATCATAGCATCACAAAATTTATCAATTTCTTCTTTATTTTCACTTTCAGTAGGCTCAATCATCATTGTTCCTGCAACTGGGAAAGAGACAGTTGGCGCATGGAAACCATAGTCCATTAATCTTTTTGCTATATCAACCACTTCTATACCATAATCTTTAAATGGTCTACAATCAATTATCATTTCATGAGCAGACCTTCCAAGTTCGCCTGTGTAAAGAATATCATAGTTTCCGTGTAGTCTTTCTTTTATATAATTTGCGTTCAATATGGCAATTTTGGTTGCTTTAGTTAAACCAGAAGCTCCTAACATTGTAATGTAACCATATGAAATTAAACATGCCAGTGCAGAGCCAAATGGTGCAGCTGAAATCGCAGGAATTGCCTTATCACCGCCAGTTTTGATTACAGGGTTGGATGGAAGAAAAGGACTTAAATGTTTAGCAACACAAATTGGTCCAACTCCAGGGCCCCCACCACCATGTGGAATAGCAAATGTTTTATGAAGATTTAAATGACAAACATCTGCTCCGATAATTTTTGGGTTTGTTAGACCTACTTGAGCATTCATATTTGCTCCATCCATGTATACTTGACCTCCATTGCTATGGATGATATTTGTAATTTTTAAAATATCAGATTCAAAAACACCATGTGTTGATGGATATGTAATCATTAATGCACCCAATCTACTTTTGAATTTGATTGCCTTTTCTTCTAAATCTGTAATATCAATATTCCCGTTTTCAGATGAATTTACAACAACAACTTCCATTCCTGCCATTACAGCACTAGCAGGGTTTGTACCATGTGCTGATGACGGAATAAGACATATTTTTCTGTCAAAATCACCATTGTTTTCATGATAGGATTTTATTACCATAAGGCCAGCATATTCTCCTTGAGCACCAGAATTTGGTTGTAATGAAACAGCATCAAAACCTGTAATTTCTTTGAGTTGGTTTTCTAACTTTTTTAAAATCTTTTCATAACCTAAGGCTTGATCTTTCGGTGCGAATGGATGAATATTTAACCATCTATTCCAGCTCAGTGGGAGCATTTCAGCAGCTGCATTCAATTTCATTGTACATGAACCAAGTGAAATCATTGAGGTATTTAACGCAAGATCTTTATTCTCAAGAAACTTGATATATCTCATAAGAGAAGTTTCTGATTTATATTTTGAAAAAACGTCATCAGTTAAAAAACTTGTAGTTCTTGAATACTCTTTTGGAATTCTATTTAAACTTTCAAAATTTGAGAAATTTTCAAGTTTTGTATTTTTCGATTCAGCAAAAATTGATATGATTTCATAAATATCATTTGTTGTAGTTGTTTCATTAATTGAGATTGAAACATTACTATCACTAGGATAGTGAAAATTTACCTCTTTTTCTAAAGCTTTACCTCTAATTAGTTTTGAATCGCACTCTACCAATATTGTATCAAAGAAAGATTTATTTGGAGTTTTAAATCCAAGTAAGTTTAGATTTTCTTCTAAAATACAAGCATTCGAGTGTATTTTTTTTGCAATTTCCTTTATCCCATCAGGACCATGGTATACAGCATACATACCAGCCATAACAGCCAGTAAGACTTGAGCTGTGCAAATATTTGAAGTGGCTCTATCTCTTTTAATATGTTGTTCTCTTGTTTGAAGAGCCATTCTTAAGGCTCTATTTCCGTTTTGATCAATGCTTACACCAATTATTCTTCCAGGGAGATTTCGTTTATATTCTTCTTTAGTTGAAAAGTAGGCTGCATGTGGTCCACCGTACCCAAGTGGTATACCAAATCTTTGTGTGCTTCCAACAACAACATCTGCCCCCATTTCACCTGGAGATTTTAGTAGAGCTAAAGACAGGATATCTGCTGCAACAGCAACTTTAATCTCATTTTCTTTACAAATCTTAATTACTGGTTCAATGTCACTTATATTTCCTGAAAGACCAGGGTATTGCAAAAATGCTCCAAAATAATTCTTTTCAGTGTCAAACCTACTTAACTCTGCAATTTCCAGTTTTATTCCAAGTGGTTTTGCCCTAGTTTCTAATAAAGCAAGCGTTTGTGGAAATGTATCAATTGATACAAAAAATGAGTTTATATTTTCCTTTTTTTGTTTTCTTGACCTTGTAGAAAAAAGAAGCGTCATAGCTTCTGCTGCGGCAGTACTTTCGTCAAGCAATGAAGCATTTGAAATTTCCATACCAGTTAAGTCTGTTACCATAGTTTGGAAATTAAGGAGAGCTTCAAGTCTTCCTTGTGCTATCTCTGCTTGATATGGAGTGTAAGCGGTATACCACCCAGGATTTTCTAAAATATTTCTTTGAATTACAGCAGGAAGGTAAGACCTATTATAACCCATTCCAATATAAGTTTTGTATACTTTATTTAAAGAAGAAATCTTTTTTAAATGCGTTAAATAGTCAGACTCAGACATCGGAGGGTCCAACTTCATTTTTTTTCTATTTCTGATACTTTTTGGAATAGTTTGATCAATTAACTCGTCAATTGAAGTTGCATTAATTAAACTAAGCATTTTCTCAATTTCTATATCTGTAGGTCCTATATGTCTTCTTTCAAAAGATTCTGTATTCATTTTTAAAAAATATCAATTAAAATTAAATAATATAACGTCCATTTATTATATATTAAATAATAAATAATGAACAACATTTATGGGTTTATTAACAAAAAAATTCAAGTTACTTTTTGATTATTATATTAACTCAAGTTTACACGTTTCATTTTGTGTAATATGTTATATAATTTCGATTAACTTAATTAATCAAATCCACGTAAATTGGGAGGATATTGCATTTGTTTTTTTTACCACTTTTTTTTCATATAATTTTATAAAATTCAATGAACTTTTAATATCAATAAATAAGCCAGTCTCTCTTTTATTAAAAAGTTTTTTTTTAAAAGCTGTAATTTCACTTGTAATTTCACTTTATTTATTTTTTAACCTATCAAGCTCAAAGCAAATATTCGTAGTAATTATTTCTATTGTAACGGTTCTATACACGATACCGTTAATACCAAACTACACTTTGAGAGATAATCCAATTTTAAAAATATTGACTGTTGCTTTTTGTTGGACAATGTTAATTGTAATCTTCCCGTTTTTTGGTGTTTTAGACTTTGTTAATATTGTTTATTATTCATTGCTTATTTTTTGTTTAGTTACCGCACAAATGATTCCTTTTGAAATTAGAGATATGTTAAAGGACAAGGATCTTGTAAAAACCATTATACATAATTACGGAATAAAATATTCTAAAAATATAGGATATTTTGTTCTAATTATAGCCTTGCTGTTTACAATGATTACAGGTTACTTAACAGAAAATTTAGTATTTAAAAATTCAATTCTATTTATTATTTTAATCACAGCCATTTTGGTGAATTTTTCGCGTGAAAAACAAAATAAATATTATAGTTCCTTTATTGTAGAATCAGTTCCGATATACTGGCTGATAGTTGAAATTGGTTTACAAATTCTTCTCTGAGTCGATAACTTTTTTTTCAAGTTGACCTTTGTAATCAACTAATTTTTGGGAAATTTCCTGATCAGAGATACCAATAATTTGAGCTGCTAGAATCCCAGCGTTTTTTGCTCCATTAAGGGCCACAGTGGCAACAGGTACTCCATTTGGCATTTGTAAAATTGATAATACAGAGTCCCATCCATCTATTGAATTCCTTGATTTTACTGGAACACCAATTACTGGGAGAGTTGTTATTGAAGCAACCATTCCAGGCAAATGCGCAGCACCACCTGCTCCCGCTATAATGACTTTAATCCCATTATCTCTTGCATTATTTGCGTATTTGAACATTTTATCTGGGGTCCTGTGAGCTGAAACAATATTTACCTCAGACTCAATTCCAAATTCATTAAGAATATCAATAGCATCTTGCATGACAGGCAGATCACTTTTACTGCCCATAATAATTCCTACTTTGTTCATGATACTACTTTTATTTTTTTCTTAATTTTTTTGCCGATTTCAATAGCCTTTTCAATGTCTCTATTAACGATAGTTATATGCCCCATTTTTCTATTAAGTCTTGACTTTTTCTTTCCGTAAATATGAATAAATACCCCCGGAATATCAAAAATATCATTTATATTTTTATAAATGACATTTCCTTCAACCTTATTTTCCCCCACTAAGTTTACCATAATTCCAGGTATAAGTATTTCTGTTTCTCCTAAAGGCAAATCTAAAATACTTCTGATATGCTGATCAAATTGTGATGTCATACAGCACTCGATGGTATGATGTCCAGAATTATGAGGTCTAGGAGCTACTTCATTAATTAGAATTTCATCTTCTTTGGTCAGAAAAAACTCAACAGCAAGTAATCCAACCATATTAAATTTTTCTGATGTATTCATTGCAATTTGCATTGCCCTTTTTTCAATATCATTGCTAATATTTGCTGGACACATTACATATTCAACTAAATTTGAATTCTCATTAAATTCCATCTCAACAACAGGAAAACACTTCATTTCACCTGAAATATTTCTAGCAACAATCACTGATAATTCTTTTTGGATTGATATTTTCTCCTCAATCAGACATTCATTTTCAAAGGAAAAGTTTAGATCATTATAATTTTTTATGATTTTAACTCCTTTACCGTCATAGCCAAATCTTGAGCTTTTCCATACAAAAGGAAATTCAAAATTATCGTTTTCAAAATTATTTCTGAGTTCATCTAAGTTTGAATAATTTTTAAATCTTGAAGTGGGTAAATTATGTTGTTTATAAAAGTCTTTTTGATCAGATTTGCTTTGAATTACTTTTAGTGTTCTAGCAGAAGGAAACACTTTTTTCCCTTTTTTTTCTAGAAATAATAACGCATCAGTGTTAATTTTTTCAATTTCAACTGTGATTATATCAACTTTATTTCCAAATCTTACTACATCATCATAGTTAGTTATGTCTCCAATAATAAACTCATCAGCTAGTTTTGCACACGGAGCTTCTTGATTTGAATCCATCACTTTTGTATGTAAATCATATCTTTTTGCATCATACATCAGCATTTTTCCTAACTGACCTCCTCCAAGAATACCTAATTTAAAATTTGAACTAAAAAGTTGCATTAATCACTCAATTTCTCAATCTTCAAGCAAAAATACATTTTAATATTTAATCGATTAGAAATTAAACATGTCAAAGATTATATTTGTGTATAAATTAATCTTATGAAGAATATCGTTTTATTTGGCCCCCCAGGAGCAGGCAAAGGTACTCAGGCAGAAGTTATTAAATTAAAATATGATTTATTTCATATTTCTACGGGTGATGTGTTTAGAAATAATATTAAAAATAATACTGATCTGGGTTTATTAGCCAAGGGCTATATGAACAAAGGTGAGTTAGTCCCAGACGAAATAACAATTAATATGCTCAGTGAGGTTGTAGAAAAAAATATCCATGTCAATGGTTTTATTTTCGACGGATTCCCAAGGACTGAAAGTCAGGCTAGTGCGTTAGATAAATTATTGGGTAAATTTAACACATCAATTTCAGGCATGATAGCACTTGAAGTAAGTGATGAAATACTTATCAATAGACTATTGGAAAGAGGTAAAGGAAGTGGTAGAGCTGATGATTCGAATAGGGAAATAATCGAAAATAGGATTAATGAGTATTATACAAAAACAGCTATCCTCAAAACATATTATCAAAGAAAAAACTGTTATTACGGAGTTGACGGAGTTGGAGCGATCGAAGAGATAACTTCTAGAATTGTAGATGTAATGAGTAAATTATAGTTTTCCTATGACTGAAGGTAATTTTGTAGATTATGTTAAAATTAATGTTGCTTCCGGAAAAGGGGGTAAGGGATCTACGCACCTAAGGAGAGAAAAATATGTTGCCAAGGGTGGACCCGACGGTGGAGACGGCGGAAGAGGAGGTCATATAATTTTAAGAGGTAACTCACAGCATTGGACTTTATATCATTTAAAATTCAAAAGACATTTCAAGGCGGAAAAAGGAAACGATGGAGGGAAAAATAGAATCACAGGTTCTAATGGTAAGGATGTTTTCATCGATGTTCCACTAGGTACAGTTGTTAAAAATACTATTGATGAAAAGATAATTTTTGAAATCACAGGAGATGGAGAAGAAAAAATAATATGTCAAGGTGGTAAAGGAGGACGAGGAAATTGGCATTTTAAATCTTCAACAAATCAAACACCTAGATATTCTCAACCTGGACTACCTAATGAAGAAATGCAAATAACATTAGAATTAAAAGTTTTAGCCGATGTTGGACTTGTAGGTTTTCCAAATGCTGGAAAGTCAACTTTACTTTCTGTGATCACTGATGCTAAACCTAAAATAGCCGATTATGAATTTACTACTCTAAAACCAAATTTAGGTATAGTTAAGTATAGGGATTTTAAAACTTTTATAATGGCTGATATTCCAGGAATAATTGAAGGTGCCTCTGACGGTAAGGGTTTGGGTCACTATTTTTTGAGACATATTGAAAGAAATTCTACTCTTCTTTTTATGATTCCTTCAGATTCCGATGACATAGTTAATAGTTATAATATTTTATTAAAAGAACTAAAAAAATATAATCCTGAGATGCTTGATAAAAGTAGACTAATTGCAATTACAAAGTCTGATTTACTTGATGATGAATTAACGGATGAAATTAGATTAGAAATTAGTGATAAAATACAAGAAGAGTTTATTTTTATTTCTTCAATATCCAATGTTGGATTAGTTGAGCTTAAAGATAAAATTTGGGAAATGCTAAATTAGAAAATATGTCAATTAGGATTTCAATATTTTATACTTTGCCAGTCTTTTTACTAACTTGTTTACCCTCACTATTTTCTCAGACAAATTCTATTGATTCTTTAATCAGTGTTTATAAAAACGATAATCAAAATCCAATAAATATTATCAAAATCGGTGAGGCATATGCTGATGAAAAGAAATGGGATTTGGCAATAAATTTTTACGAAAAATTAGTCAGAATTGACCCTAATAATTCTGATTATTTATACAGGCTTGGTGGCACACAAGCTGCTTACTCTGAAGTTGTTAGTAAGTTTAAGGTTTTACCACTTATAAATACTGCAAAAAGAAATTTAATAAAATCCGCTTCTCTTAACAACCAACATATTTACAGTAGGTGGGCATTAGTTCAAAT
>Ga0208130_1001308_pt1 | contig 12128 bp, 13 predicted proteins | sample ETNtaG_31_FD_185771 | JGI IMG/M metagenome (GOLD analysis project Ga0208130, IMG submission 185771) | Marine microbial and viral communities from oxygen minimum zone, Eastern Pacific Ocean - ETNP201310SV78 (SPAdes) (version 2) | ecosystem: Environmental > Aquatic > Marine > Oceanic ...
GTCCCAGGCTCAGGCGCAATGATCCTTCTGCCTCGAGGCGGCTTCGGCCAATGGATCGCAGAACATGAGATGGCTCACCGCGACTGCAAGCAGAACCACTGCTGCAGGCCAGTCGGGATCGCAGTGCCCGATGCAGGCGACTACCTGAGACGTTGGGCACTGTGAGATTGAGGTTATGGGCCAGTCGAGGTTGCAGCGTCCCGTTGAGCTGGATTGTTGGATTGCGATCTTTGAGCCCTTCCCACAGCTGATCTCTCAAAGCCTGGAGTCGAGCCTGGCGGTCCTCCAGGTCTTGCATAGACAGCTCGGCTGCAGCCGCCATGCCCATGATCAACGGCACCGGTAAAGTTCCCGCCCGCAGCCCCTGCTCCTGTCCTCCACCCCACTGCAGCGGTTGTAGCTGGGTGCCAGCTCTCACCACCAGGGCGCCGATGCCTTTCGGACCATTGAATTTGTGTGCACTGAGACTGATTAGCGCACAGCCCAGTTCTTCAGCATCCAGCCGAAGATGCCCGTAGGCCTGGGCCGCATCGGTGTGCATCGTGATGCCGTGGCTGCTGCAGACGTCACTCAGGGCCTGGATCGGTTGGATCACGCCGATCTCGTTGTTGGCCACCATCACGCTGATCAGCTGGGTGTTGGGCTGAATGGCCTGTTCCAGCTGTTCCACCGTGATCAGGCCGTTCTGTTGCGGACTCAACAGGTTGATTTGAAATCCCTCCTGTTGCAGCTGCAGCAGAGGGTCGAGCACCGCGTGATGCTCACTGGCCACACTGACCAGATGGCCTGGTCCACCGTCGGACAGCGCGCGAGCCCTGGCGTGGCCCAGCAGCGCCAGGTTGTTGGCTTCGGTGGCGCCACTGGTGAAGATCAGTTCCTCGGATCTGATCCCCAGGCTGCTCGCAAGGCGTTCTCTGGCTGAGCCGATTGCAGCGGCGGCTGTCAAACCAAGCCGATGTTGCCGGCTCGATGGATTGCCCCACTGCTCGCGCCACCAGGGCTCCATCGCCTGGATCACTGAGGGATGACAGGGTGTGGTGGCCTGGTGATCGAGGTTGATCACAACTTCACTGCGCTCAAGTGGGTGTGTGGGGTCAGCATGGTGTGACTCTCAGATTGTCGCGATGCACTCCATCCGTTGGGTCTTCAGTTTGGGTCTGCTGGCGTCGGCAGCTTTTCAGCCCGCCTTCGCTGAGGGGTTCGATCGGGAGCAGATCCTGGAGCAAATGAAGGCATCGCGCCCGCTCGATCTGGTGGTGATTGATCAACGTGATGGAGCTCAGCAATACACGCTTGGGATCTTTGCGGTTGAGGGAGACTCAGTGGATCCTGAAATGCGCAGGTTCAAGCTCTGGCACGAATCTTCCGACAATTTGTTGATACCAACTGAGTCGGTGAACTGCGGTCTTGAGCAACCGTTGCGGGTGACCCGGGATACATCAGCCGTCTATGTACGCAAACTCAATCCTGGGGGGTCGATGAATGCGTCCACGCGCGAAGACCATCTGGTGTGGTGGGCGGCCTGTCATCCCGAGCTCGCTGGCCAAGATCCCGCCGGTCTCGCGGACAAGGCCAGAGAGCTCGGTTATTCCACTGAGTTGATCGAATCCCAGGAAGTGTTGCGGTTGCCAGCGCCCTAACGCCCCTAGATTCCGGCCAGATGAGGTCAGGCCTTGACAACCTCCCAGCCCGAACAACCCTCCCAGGCCTCTCAGCCTGAACAGTCAACCCCGTCTGAACAGCCAACGGTGCGACTGCTGCTGGTGGACGATGAACCTGGGCTGCGTTCAGCAGTGCAGGCCTACCTCGAGGATGAGGGATTTGATGTCACCACGGCTGTGGATGGTGAGGATGGTTTCGCCAAGGCGCAGCAGATGCTGCCAGACGTGGTGATTAGCGACGTGATGATGCCCCGGCTCGATGGTTATGGGCTGCTCAACAAGCTCAGAGCTGATGAGCGTCTGGGCGGTACACCCGTGATCTTCCTCACCGCCAAGGGCATGACGGCGGATCGCACCCAGGGCTATCTGGCGGGTGTTGACGATTACATCCCCAAACCCTTTGACCCGGACGAGCTGGTCGCGCGCGTGACCAACGTGGCTCAGCGTCAGCAGCGACTGTTGCAGGAAGCAGCCCGCTTCGCTGATGCCGACATGGGCCAGATGGCCAAACAGATCACGGAGATTCGCTCTCTGCTCGCTCAGGCGGAGGCACTGCCATCCAGCGACCCTGTGCAGCACAATTTCACGCCCAGGGAATCCAGTGTTCTGCAACTGGTGGCGGAAGGATTGATGAACAAGGAAATCGCTCGTCAGCTGGAGACATCAATCCGAAATGTCGAGAAGTACGTGAGCAGGTTGTTTATCAAAACCGGTACTTCCAGCCGAACGGAGCTGGTGCGTTACGCCTTGCAGCATCGTTTGGTGGAGTGACAGGCCAACAGGCAGAGCCTTTGCCTGAAGGTTGGCGTCCAGCCGCACTCAATCAGGGATGGACGTACAGGGACATCACGCGCTCTGACGATCAAGGCACGCTGATCAGCGTGCTGATGGCTCAGCGTTACGGCCACTCCTGCGAAGACGTCTGGCTTCGCCGAATCGCTGCTGGTGAACTCCGACTCAACGGAAAGCTTCTGCTCAAGGATCAACCGCTGCCGGATCAGGCAGAACTGCTCTGGCACCGTCCTCCATGGATCGAGCCGGCCATCCCCGACATCTGGTCGGTTGTGCATGACGACGGGGATCTGCTGGTGATCAACAAACCGTCCGGACTGCCGGTGATGCCCGGTGGCGGCTTTCTGCAGCACACGCTCTCCACTCTTTTGGATCAGCGCAGTCGCCAGCTGGGTGACCCCCTGGTTGCCAAACCCGTGCATCGCCTCGGTCGCTTCACCTCCGGATTGCAGGTGTGTGCACGCCAGCCCACCACCAGAGCCGCTCTTTCGCGAGCTTTTAAGCCGTCCTCAGGAACCCGAAAGCTCTATCAGGCCTGGTCCCAGCGTGTCGCAGGGCTTGAGTTCGGGATGCCTCTTGCGGTGAATACGGATGTGGTCGAGCGGCCCCATCCCTTGCTGGGCTGGGTCTGGGGACCGTTGCCCCCAGCGGATGGGTTAATCCGGCGACGTCTGAAAGCCCACAGCGAATTGACGCTGCTGGAACGCTGTCCCCAGGGAGATCGTCTGCAGGTGGCGATCACAACGGGTCGCCCTCATCAGATCCGCATCCATCTCGCGCAACTGGGGTCTCCCCTGCTTGGTGATCCGCTCTACCTGAACGATCAGCGCATCAGTGATGTCGCCACTCCGGGAGACGGGGGCTATCGGCTCCATGCCTGGCGTCTGCAGCTGGATGATCTGCATGTCAGCTGTGAGCCGCCATCGACGTTCTGATGCTGCTCAAACTCGCCAAGACTTTTCAGCGTCGAGTGAGTACAGAGGTTGATGCCATGCCCAGGTCGGTCTCCGCGGTTGTTGTTGGCTCGCTGCTGTGTCTGCTCGCGAGCTGTTCCACCGGCGGTTCCGGGGGCGATCAGCGGCAGGCCATAAAGCTCAAGTTGCTGTTCAGGCCTTGTGAAATTCGATCAGCCTGGAGAAGTAGAACGGCGCTTTGTTGAGGCTGCGTCGCACGGGTTTGAAGCCGCAGGCTTCCGCGGCCGCCACAATCCCTTTCTCCTTGAGGGTGTAGGCGCGGGTGGTTTTGCTGGGGCCTGGGAATAACTGGCCGATACCTTTCAGTGCTGCCAGGAGCGGCGTGTAGGGCGCGAAGCTCACGATCAGGCGTTGTTCGCTGAGAGAGCAGAGGTGCCGCACCATCTCTTCAGCAGCTTCCTGGGGGTAGTGAATGAACACATCCAGGCAGCACACGGTGTGGAATGAGCCGCTGAGACTTTCCAGATCACTGGCTGCGAAATTGAGCTTGGCCATGTCCAGGCCCGCATCACGCGCCCGGCGCTCAGCTTCCTTGGTCATGGCTTCAGAGATGTCGCTGGCATTGATGAAGCCGGCTCCCATGCGCGCCAGGGGGAGGCTCAAACTGCCGACGCCGCAACCGGCATCGCAGAAACTCACATTGTTGAACTGCCCACTCTCCTCGATCCAGGCCAGGACTTCATCAACAGTTTTCTGGTGTCCGATCCTGATATTGCGCTGGACCTTATTGACGTCATCGCTATCGCTGTAGATACGGTTCCAACGATCGAATCCCGTCGTCTCGAAATAGCCCTTCACTTCCTGTTTCTCGGCCTGCTTGTCATTCAGCAGTTGCTCGGGGGCCATCAATTCACTCGCAGCGGCGGAATCTTAAGCAGCCTGCCGCCAGGCCAGCTTTCGTTCTGATTCGTTCCATTCCCAGCGCAGCAGATCGTCCAGTCCATCTCCAATCAACAAGGGGTCTTCAAGGCGTTCCGCCAGCACTTCTCTGGGAGCCATGGTGGAGGCCCAGATCGCACCATCCGCATCACCGCTCCAGCTGGCTAGACGGCAGGTGCCTTCGAGCAACGGCAGGGTCACACCGGCCAAGGTGCCGTCCTCTAGTCGGCAGGTTCCGTTGTTCACCAAGAGCACTCGCTCATCCCAGCGATGTTCACCCTCCGCCAGCCCGTAGGGCGCCAGGGCATCACTCACCAGCACCAGCTGATCCCCCGCCATCTTCTGCAACAACACCGCAGTGGTGGGATGCACATGCACTCCGTCGGCAATCAGCCCAAGCGCAATGTCGCCGCGACGGCAGGCTTCTCCCAAGGGCCCAGGAGCGCGGTGGTGCAGTCCCGGCATGGCATTGAAAGCGTGCGTGATCATCTCGACGCCCTGTCTGAACGCCAGGGCTGCCTGATCGGCATCTGCGGTGCTGTGACCCAGAGCCACATGGATGCCGAGCCCTTTGAGTTCGTTGATCAACTCCTGAGCACCCGGTTGCTCCGGCGCCAAGGTGATCAGGCTGATGTCGTTTTCAAATCCTGCGATCCGTGCCTTTAGGGCCGCGACGCTGGGGGCAGCGATGTGCTCCAACGGGTGTGCACCCCGCCGTGCTTCCGCAAGGAACGGGCCCTCAAGGTGTGCTCCCAGCAGCTGGCAGCGGCCCGCTTGATGCCGGTCACGGGCCTGCCGGAGCACGGACAGGGATTGGCGTAGCGGGGCCACAGCACAGGTGACCAGGGTTGGAGCGATCGCCTCGACCCCATCGCGCCAAAGCAGCTCCAGCAACTCCAGGAGTTTCGGCAAATCCTGTTGCGTGAGCTCCGTGAAGGCCAGGCCCAGTCCCCCATTGATCTGCAGATCGATCCCCCGACGACTAAGCCTGTCTCCATGCCAGCTTTCCCCGGCCATCGCCCCACCGGCCGGCATCGGACCAGCGGCGATGATCAGATTGCGATCATCCAGGCTGAGCCAGGACAGACCTGCAGGGTCGTGGTTTCCGGGGCGCTGGGGCAGACGCACATCGGTGATCCGACGCATGCGGTTGGGCCGGCTCAGGCCGGTGCGGGACGATGGCAGTCTCGCTGTCCTTCCGGTTCTTGCCTGTGGCCGAGTTGCCATCCCCCCCCATTGATCCAGGTTCGGCGCCCAGGGTTGCCGTCATCATGGGCAGTGATTCCGACCTTCCCAGCCTCCACCCTGCCGTCGAGGTGCTGGAACAGCTGGGGGTGGCGGTGGAGGTCCGCGTGCTCTCGGCGCACCGCACGCCTTTGGAGATGGTCAGCTTCGCCCAGCAGGCCCGCCAGCGTGGGCTGGCCGTGATTGTGGCCGGTGCCGGTGGCGCAGCTCATTTGCCTGGAATGGTGGCCGCACTGACCACCTTGCCTGTGATTGGCGTACCGGTGCAGAGCAAAGCACTGTCAGGCGTCGACTCATTGCATTCGATCGTGCAGATGCCCGGTGGTATTCCCGTGGCCACGGTGGCGATCGGCGGAGGTCTGAATGCAGGCTTGCTGGCTGCACAGATCCTTGCCGTCGAGGGTGGTGCGCTGGCGGAACGTCTGGAGGCCTACCGCCAGCAGCTTCATGACACGGTCGTTGAGAAGGACGCCCGACTGAAGGATCTGGGCAGTTGTGACTATCTCGGGCGAATGACTTGATCCCCGGCCATTGCCGACCTTCGCTATTGCCGCCAGCCGGCATGTTTGGTGCCATGAGGTGAGTGCCGTTTTCAAGCTGAGCTCCTTTTGATCTGCACCTCCTTCAAGCCATGACGTCCTGGCCAGCCTGGATTCGCTGGGGATTGGTGCTGCCGTTGCTGACCCTCAACCTGTTTGTGATCCGTCAGCTCCTCCTGCCACTGGCTCCCTTCCCAGGACTGTTTCTCACCGCCGCGCTGATTGCGTTTCTGCTGGATATTCCCTGCCGCTGGCTCACCGGTCGAGGGATGCGCCGCTGGGTGGCGATCGTGCTTGTCACTCTCGCCACGATCGGGGCATTGGTCTTCGCTGCGCTGACCCTGGTGCCGCTGCTGATTGAGCAGCTTGGCCAGTTGATCAATGCTCTGCCTGGACTGCTCTTGGCGGCCCAGGAGTGGGTGAACCGTCTCCAGGAGTGGGCCGCAATCCGTGGTCTGCCCACGGAGTTTGGTGATCTCAGCAGTGATCTGCTCTCCCGTGCAAGCGCCGTGGCCAGCCAGCTCAGCCAGAGCTTGCTCAGCATTCTCGGGGCCACACTCGGCACCACGATCAACACGGTGATCGTGCTGGTGTTGGCGGTGTTCTTCCTGATCGGAGGTGAATCGATCACGAAGGGTCTGGCCCGCTGGCTTCCGGATGCCTGGCGTTCGTTGGTGACCAGCACCCTGGCTCGCACTTTTCGTGGCTACTTCGGCGGGCAGGTGCTGCTGGCGCTGATCCTGGCCTTGGGTCAGATCGTGGTGTTCACCCTTCTCAAGATCCCCTATGGCGTGCTGTTTGCCGTGCTGATCGGATTCACAACCCTGATCCCCTACGCCAGTGCTTTGACAATCGTCGCCGTGAGCGGGTTGCTCGCTTTTCAGGATCCCAGTACAGGCCTAGAGACTCTGGTGGCTGCGATCGTGGTCGGTCAGATCGTTGACCAGGTCATTCAGCCGCGTTTGATGGGAAGCATCGTGGGGTTGCAGCCGGCCTGGCTGCTGATTGCCCTGCCCCTGGGAGCGAAGGCTGGAGACCTCTACGGCCTTGGAGAGTTGTTGGGTCTGCTGCTGGCGGTGCCTGTCGCCAGCTGCCTCAAGACGTTCGTGGATGCCTGGGCAGAGCGTCAGGGCATCCACGCGGTCGTCAGCAATGCGGTCGTTAGCGAGGTCAGCGCTGGGCAGGAATGATGTTCCGGGAGATCAGCTCGTTCACCACCTGATCCACGCAGTTCGCCAGGTCTGCCGCGCCGGTGTCGACAGAGAGCTCCGGAGTGTCTGGTGCTTCATAAGGGCTTGAGATTCCCGTGAACTCCTTGATGTCGCCGGCACGTGCCTTCGCATACAGGCCTTTGGTGTCGCGCTGTTCGCACACATTCAGATCAGCGGCACAGAAGATCTCGATGAAATCTCCGTCGCTCACCAAGTTGCGCGCTTTGTCGCGGTCAGCACGGAACGGCGAGACGAATGCCGTCAAAACGATGGCACCGGAATCCAAAAACAGTTTGGAGACCTCACCGATGCGCCGGATGTTCTCCTCACGGTCGGCATCGGAAAATCCCAGGTCCTTGCAGAGGCCATGGCGAATGTTGTCTCCGTCGAGCACATAGGTGCTCAGTCCTCGCTCGAACAGGGCCTGATTGACCGCGTTGGCAAGCGTGCTTTTGCCCGCACCGCTCAGGCCTGTGAACCAGAGAATGGCGCTTCGGTGTCCCCGTTGTTCAGCGCGGGCTGCTCGATCAACCGATGCCTGATGCCAGGCGATGTTGGTGGAAGCACCCTGGTTGGTCAGCTGGCCGTGGCTGGACGAAGCGGTCATTGGGATCCGGCGGTCTGGGGCCGCCATTGTCCCTCAACTTGCATCTCTTTGAGCCTCGGTCAGCTTCAGCCCCCAGCGCGCTTGGGACGGTATCCCTCCTTGTTGAGCAGTTCCAGCGCGAGCTCCACCTGATCGCCCTGAAGTTCGATCAGGCCGTCTTTTGCGGTGCCACCGCTGCCGATGCGTGTCTTGAGTTTCTTCAGCAGTGCTTTGAGTCCTTCTTGGTTGAGCTCCAGACCGCGGATCACCGTCACGGTCTTGCCGCCCTTCCCCCCACGGGTCGGCTGCACCCGAACGATTTGCTGGGCTTTCGCAGTGGGTTGCTTCTCGGGGCTGCTCGGCCGCTGCAGACTGTCTGTGTTGCTGAATTCCTGCCACCCGCCTTTCGGCATCGCTTCTGCGCATCCGACACCATCCTGCCGTTCTCGTGATGACCGACTCAGCGTCCACGCCTCGATGGGCTGACTCAAGCCAGGGCCTTGGTCGCTGGATCGAACATTTGATCGGTATTGCTCTGCTGAGGCGTCCCCTGTTTTTCCAGGCACGTCAGCTGATTATCCGAACGGCGGAACGCAACGGCATTCCCTGGAGAGTCCGTCGCCGTGAACTCAAGAAGGCTGCAGCACCGTTGTTGTCGAGCAGCATCACTCCAGGCCTGGTGCCGCCCGCCTACTACGTGGCGCGTTTTCACGCCTATGAACAGGGCAATCTCTGCTGGCAGGCTGCTGCCGAAGCGGAGCAAGCCACCGATGCGATGGCCCTGCGCATCTGGCCGGACGAGGCGCTGGCACCGTCTGTGGCCCAGGCCCGTCTGCGGGATGAGATCCACCGCGCTTTGGCGCCGCTCCTGAACGGATCCATTGATCAGGTGCTCGATCTTGGCTGTTCAGTGGGAGTGAGCACGTTGTATCTCGCAAGCTGGTTGGCTGAGCGGGCAGAGCAGCGCCAAGAGCCCGCACCTCGGATTCAGGGCCTGGATCTTTCCCCCGACATGCTCGCAGTGGCTCGTGTGCGGGATCGGGAGGGACTCGTGGATGGCTGGTTGCATGCAGCGGCGGAGGACACCGGTCTGGCGGATGCGTCCTTTGACCTGATCAGTCTTCAGTTCGTTTGCCATGAGCTGCCTCAGGATGCGACCCACGCCGTGCTGGGGGAGGCTGCTCGGTTGTTGCGGCCAGGAGGTGCTCTGGTGATGGTGGATCAGGATCCCGCCTCCTCCGTGCTTCAGCGCCTTCCGGCGGCAGTCGCCACATTGCTCAAAAGCACCGAGCCCTATATCGAGCAGTACTTCAGCCTCGATATGGCTGCGGCCCTGCGGACGGCAGGGTTCCGGAATCTTCAAATCAGTGCCTGTGATCCACGGCATCGCGTGATTGCCTGCTTACGCTGAGCCAACGCTTCAAAGGCCGCGCGCGCGGTCAGCTGCACCTTGACCAGCACCCTGCCACCCAAGCCCACCGCTCAGGATCTGGCCGTCAGCTCCAGGCCTGCCTCCTCCGGTCGTTTCGGCCGTTTCGGTGGTCAGTACGTGCCTGAAACGCTGATGCCTGCCCTGGCTGAGCTGGAGACGGCCGCGGCTGAGGCCTGGAAAGATCCGGCTTTCACCTCAGAGCTCAACCGCCTGCTGCGCAACTACGTGGGCAGGGCCACACCTCTCTATGAAGCTGAGCGGCTCACAGCCCATTACCGCCGCAGTGACGGCGGACCCAGGATCTGGTTGAAGCGTGAGGACCTCAACCACACCGGCGCCCACAAAATCAACAATGCGCTCGGGCAGGCGTTGCTGGCCCTGCGAATGGGCAAAAAGCGAATCATTGCCGAAACAGGAGCTGGTCAGCACGGGGTCGCGACGGCCACGGTCTGCGCTCGCTTCGGCTTGGAGTGTGTGGTGTACATGGGTGCTGAAGACATGCGCCGTCAGGCTCTGAATGTGTTCCGCATGCGTCTTCTTGGTGCCAGCGTTCAGCCTGTGACCGCCGGCACCGCCACGCTCAAGGACGCCACCAGCGAGGCCATTCGTGACTGGGTCACGAATGTGGAGACCACGCATTACATCCTCGGGTCAGTGGCAGGCCCCCACCCCTATCCGATGTTGGTTCGCGACTTTCATGCAGTGATCGGAGAGGAAGCCAGGGACCAATGCCAGCAAGCGTTCGGTCGTTTGCCGGACGTGCTGATGGCTTGCGTTGGTGGGGGTTCCAACGCCATGGGGCTTTTTCATCCCTTTGTGGAGTGCAGCGATGTGCGTCTGATCGGAGTTGAGGCCGCCGGTGATGGCGTCGCCACAGGCCGTCATGCCGCCACGATGACTGAAGGCAGGGTCGGTGTGCTTCACGGTGCCATGAGCCTTTTGCTGCAGGATCAGGACGGGCAGGTGCAGGAAGCTCATTCGATCAGTGCCGGCCTGGATTACCCCGGAGTTGGGCCTGAACACAGCTACCTGCGCGAGATCGGCCGGGCCGAATACGGCGCCGTCACCGACGCTGAAGCGCTCCAGGCGCTTCAACTGGTGAGCCGACTGGAGGGCATCATTCCTGCCCTCGAGACAGCGCATGCATTCGCCTGGCTTGAGACCCTCTGTCCAACCCTGTCGGATGGCACTGAAGTGGTGTTGAACTGCTCTGGTCGTGGTGACAAGGATGTGAACACGGTCGCCGAGCAGCTTGGCGACGCACTCTGAAGATTCAGAGCATGTCTCAGCTCAGTAAGCGCTCCAGGGTGACAGCAACGGAGTTGACGGCCGCACGAGCGGTCGCGTAGGCCATCCGCATGGGGCCGATCAGGGCAACCTGGCCCACGCCTCCGTCACCGCTGCGATAGCTGGCCTGAACGACTGAGCAGCGGCTCAATGCTGTCTCAGGATGCTCCTGGCCGATCCAGACGCGTCCGTCGGACCAGGCAGGTGCGGGAACAAACGCTGCCGGGTCACTGTCCATCAGGTCGAGAAGAGGCCTCACCCTGGCGCTGTCACTGAATTCGGGTTCAGCCACGAGCCGCGACACCCCATGCACTAACGGTGCCTGCTCGATCGGGCGTTGGAAGGGATTGCCGTTCTCCAGCGCGTCCTGAAGTGCCCTTCCGCAGGATTGCAGCTGCTGTGGCAGACAGCTCCAGTCCAGCTTTCCGGCCTGCACCAGTTGGTCTGAGGTCCAGCGTTCTAAGGCTTCCACCTGACCGGCACTGCCGTGGGGCAGCCGCAGATTGAGGTGATGGGCCTGGCTGGAATCGCCCACGAGCATCACCAGCAGGCGGTCTTCACTGCGCACCAGGCGAATGGTTCTGAGATTGCTCTGGGATCGTTGCGGCGGGCTGATCAGGCTCATCAGACCTGTGAAATCCGTCAGCCGGCGTGCCAGCTGCAGCAGCAGGTCATCCAGTGCCGCCCAGCGCAGGCTCAGCTGGGTCAATTCCCGCTCCAGGTGATGGGCACCCGCACCGGGTTCGGGCAGAAGGCAGTCCACATAGTGGCGGTAGCCCTGGGGGCTGGGCACGCGACCCGCTGACGTGTGTGGCTGGGTCAGGAGTCCACGCTGTTCCAGAGCTCCCATGGCCGAACGCACCGTGGCCGAACTCGCTTTGATTCCGAATCTCTGCACTAAAGCGCGACTGCCCACCGGTTCGATGGTGTCGACATAGTGGTGGACCGTGGCCTGAAGAACCTCCTGCTGTCGTCGGGGCAGCGGCTTCACGGAGATCACCTTGCGGATCGCGATCTTACGAAGAATCAGTCAGGGAGATTGGTTCCTGTCATGAATGCATGCCGTTCGGCTGACTGGCGCGCTGATCAGTGGCAGGGCGTTCAGTAGCGCGGCACTGCGGGATCCACCACAACGCTCCAGGCGTCAATGCCACCCTCGAGGTTCCAGACGTCCAGGGATGGTCGATTCTCGAGCAGCCAGCAACCGAAATTCCAGCTGCGCACACCGGCATGGCACAGCACCACGATCGAACCACCGTTTGGCAGCACGTCATCAATGCTCCCCATCCAGTTTTCAGCATCACTGAGGGGCAGATGCTTCACCGGGTGCGGAAATGGAGCGATCACCAGTTCCTGCTGCTCCCGCACATCCACAACGGTCAGATCGGTGTTGTCGTTGAGCCAGTCGTTCAGTTCGCTGGCCTTGAGGGGTTTGGGGGTGGGTCCATTCATCGCTTCAGTCTGGCTTCGGGCTGGCACAGCACCATGGATGGATAGAAGATGAGCACCATGTGCTTCACCG
>Ga0208130_1001311_pt1 | contig 12122 bp, 10 predicted proteins | sample ETNtaG_31_FD_185771 | JGI IMG/M metagenome (GOLD analysis project Ga0208130, IMG submission 185771) | Marine microbial and viral communities from oxygen minimum zone, Eastern Pacific Ocean - ETNP201310SV78 (SPAdes) (version 2) | ecosystem: Environmental > Aquatic > Marine > Oceanic ...
TTGAATATTTAGAACTTAAAAAATGTTTTAATAAAAATTCAATTATTATTCTAAATAAATATTTTGATAATATTTATAATTTAAGTGAGACTTTGTTTAAAAGTATAATCAAAATAAACAAAAAAAATCCCAATATTTCCTCAAAAGTTTTTTCGAGATTGAAAACATTAAGCACTTTGAGATTTAATTACTATCCTAATCAAACTAACCCTGTAGAAATATCTGAAGAAGATGGAGTTGCTCTTGGATGTGAAACTCATGTTGATAGTGGAGTGTTTACTGTACTTTATCAAGATAGAAAAGGTGGACTACAGGTGCAAAATAGAAAAACAAAAAAATGGCATGATGTTCCATTTAATAAAAAGGCTTTGGTTGTAAATACTGGAAGAGCATTAGAATTTCTTAGTAAAGGTAAATTTAAAGCAACTAATCATAGAGTGCTATGGAATAAGAGTAAAAGGCTTTCTATTCCTTTCTTTTTTGAGCCCTCATATGATTTTAAAATGAATAAATCTTATCTTAATTTTAAAAAGTATAGAAACTCTGGTCAGATTTATGAAAAATTTTTAAATAAATCCTTAAAGAAATTTGTTGAATATCAAAGATAATAATTTTTTGAAATATTAATAATTTTAAATAAATTTCCTAGCAGCATTAACCATTGTGGTTAATTTTTTTATAGCTAGTTCTCTTGGTAAAAAACCTAGTCCACAATCTGGTGCTGCTATTAATCTTTCTTTATCAATATATCTTAAAACAGCTTTTATTCTTTGTTCTATTTCTTGTTCGGTTTCTTCTTTGCTTGAAGCAATTTTTATTAAACCTAGAATTAATTTCTTATTTTTAAAATTTTCAAATATCTCTTCATCGTTATATCGATGAGCATCCTCAATTGATATTGCATCTAAAATTGAACTGTCTAGTTGTTTAGAAATTTTTTTATAAGAATCCAAAGGTGCTTTTGGGTAGTTAATTGCATCAAGTTTATCTGGATAACCACAACACATATGCATTATTTTTTCAATTTTGGGATTATTTATTCCCTCAAAACAGATTTCTAAATTTCTAATTCCATAATTCAAAGCCTCTTCTGGTTTTACGGCATCTGTCAAATATCTAAAGTCGATTAGACTTACTATCTCCTCTGGAGACATATCGTAGACGAGCCGCCAAACAGGTTTCTTTTCAGACTTACTCCAAAGATCCCAAACAGCATTTACAACTGCTCCAGTAGCCAGGTGCAGTATACCCTTGTCTGGTCCTACCCATCGTAACTGACTGTCACCTGTTATATGGCGCCAAAATCGCCCCATATTTTCAATGATCCATGATAAATCTAATCCAACTATGAGTGGTTCTAAAGCGTAAAACGCGGAGATACACAGCTCATTGCCCCGTCCAATCGTAAAAGTAAGGCCATGTCCCTCAAGTTCATTATCCGTTTCAATTATCAAATAAGCTGCTGAATAATCGGGATCTGGGTTCATTGCATCGGATCCGTCCAGATGATCTGATGTTGGAAATCTTAAATCGAAAGTTTTTATGCCAGTGATTTTCGTCAGAGAATTTTCCTAAATTTTACTAGAGTGTGAATACGACGGTATTTTAGTAGCAGGTTTTGAGCTGCTTTCGTAAGCAGACTCAACTAGCGCCATGGTTTTCCAAGCATCGTCTACTGTGGAAAGCAAAGTTTCGTCTTCTCCGTTTGCTGCTCTCTGGAGTTGTCTCATTCGATATGCAAAACTATCGATAAACCAGCTCCCTTCTAACTTAATTTCTTTCCAACCATTTCCGAGATTAACTTCCAGTCTGTCCGGCTCACCCTTTGGATAATTTAGATTTACGCCAAGATGAAGGTAAGCTGCACCTTTGGTACCACAAATTCGCAGCTCACAGGCCTGGTATTTACGACCGTATGGATGATTATGATTTATGGATAGAGCGCATCTCAACTCATCACCGTAATCAAGTATTGCTGCTGTTCTAGTATTAGATATTTTAGATGCCGGATGACCCATGGTCTTAGCGTGGATACCTATTGGGTCTCCAACAAGAAAACGTATTGCATCCAGATAGTGTATCGAGTGCAGTAAAATTTCCACTCTTGGCAGGGATTCTAAAAATTTCCAGAGACCCCATGGGGTGTCTAGGGCTGCCCACATATCAACATCCACAACTTTTCCAATTAAACCCCGGTCTATTATATCCTTGAGCGCTATCATCATAGGAGCAAATCTCAATTGAAAATTCACGCATGCAGTTAAAGATTTTTGGTGGCACAGATCGAGTATTTTCGAAGCCTCTTTCAAATCGCTACCCATTGGCTTTTGAAGAATTACTGTAGAATTTTTAGGAAGCAAATTTATGACTTCATAATGAACTGATGGTGGAGTAGCTAGATCAAAGACAACATTTTTTTCGGCGGCAGCAGCAGAAGCTTCTTTGAAAACTTTAAGACCGTAAATTTGACCTAATTTTTTTGCTTTTTCATAATCTGGATCATAGATGCCCTTTACCGGAAGATTTGACAGCCTATAAGCTGGAAGGTGGGCGTCTGAAACAATTGATCCAGCTCCAAATATCACAATTGGAACTGGGCTTTTTGGCATTGGCCAACTCTTTTTATATTCTGGCACCGCTTTCAAATCTTTCAATTTTGTCCTCAGATTAGTAGAAGATCTTCCACTTCATCTCTTGCTGGCATTGATGGTGCAGTACCTGCGCGTGTTACAGAAATTGATGCTGTAGCACATCCGAATTTAACGGCCTCTAATGCAGATTTCCCTTCTGATAACGCGACAGCAAAGCCGCCATTAAATGCATCGCCAGCTCCAGTTGTTTCAACTACTTCTCCTACATTAAATGCAGGGATAAGTCCGTGCCCATATAAAAAGGCTCCTTGCTCACCCATGGTAATTATTGGAGTTTTGACACCTAACTTATTTAAGAATTTTGCAGCAGTCTCTGCTTCTTTCTCATTTCTCACGGGCAACCCAGTTAGTGCTTCGGTTTCAGTTTCATTTGGTGTCATAAAATCACAAAGACCAAATATATCTTTTGGAAGGTTGGCGGCCGGAGCAGGATTTAATATTGTTATTTTTCCATTTGCCTTAGCGACTTTAAGACCCTCTTGTGCAACATCAATGGGTTGCTCAAGCTGAGTTAGGAATACATCCGCTGATGAAATTATTTCTGAGTTATTATGAATATCTTTCAAAGAAATTTCAGATGCCGCTCCGGGAGAAATAATTATAGCATTATCCCCCGTCTTATCATCTATAAAAATAAATGCTGCCCCTGTATAACTATCGGGACTATAAGTAACGGCACCTTTTACATCTGCACTCTCCCAAGTCTGCATTGCCATTTTCCCAAAGTCATCATTGGCTAAACGCGTTATTATCGTTACATCAGCACCCAAATTCCCGGCAGCCACGGCTTGATTGGAACCTTTTCCACCAGGACCTAATACGAATGAATTGCCGAGTATTGTTTCTCCCATTTTAGGCATTCGAGATGCACGGTATGCTGTATCAGCGACGAATACGCCTAGTATAACAACTTTTCCCATGAATTATTCCCCGTCAGGCCCAATAACGCCTTTTCGAAAAGCAAAACAGCCGTAAAATCTACGCTCACCAGTCTGAATTACTGCATAGGCTTTCTTGGACCTATCATAGAAAGAAAAGCGCTCAATTGGCAGCATGGGATTGGGACCATCGACTGCTGATACTTTGTCTTGAACTTCTGTCATCACTGGTAAAATAGTTTTTGGTTCGTCAACAACTTCCATTCTAGCAGCTGCGTCATCAACGAATGTATCAATGGGCATCACAGATAAGACTGCTTGTACAACATCAGCAGCTGACGCATCTATTCTAAGCAGTTTTCCATAAATTGTTTGTCTTGCAACACTATCTGATGGAAAATTTGTATCTGCAATGATAAGATCATCCCCATGCCCCATTGCTCTTAAGACATGTAAAACATCAGCATTCAATAAAGGATTTATTCCTTTTAACATTTCTTTCCCCCCTAGATTTACTAATTCAAATTAATCATCATTTAATCTTTCAGATGTTTTTGCATTGAACACATGCAAACAGCTTTTGTCTGCAGAAAGATTTATATTTTCCCCCACACTAAAGCTACTTCTTTCGCGGATGACAGATATAAGTTCTTGTTCTCCACTCCTGACAATCAGGTGCGTTTCTGAGCCTGTTGGTTCCACTACTGAAACTGTTGCAGCTATTCCAGTTTTGCCTGGGATTAACTGTTCAGGGCGGACACCGATTAGTACTTCTTGTCCCTCTGCTAAGTTTTTAGCTTTTGGTAAGGGTAGTTTGCCTCCGTGAATTTCAGCAACAAAATTTTTGCCTGATTTTTTAGCAATGCCAGGAATTAGATTCATGGCAGGAGATCCAATGAAACCAGCAACAAAAACATTGCTTGGTCGGTCATAAAGCTCCAAAGGCGTACCAATTTGTTCTATATATCCATCTTGCATAACAACAATTTTGTCAGCCATCGTCATAGCTTCAATCTGGTCATGCGTTACATAAAGAGTTGTAGATTTTAGTCTTTGGTGTAGTTCCCTTATTTCGGCGCGCATTTGAACACGAAGCTTAGCATCTAAATTTGACAAGGGCTCATCAAATAGAAAAACTTGGGGATCTCTGACGATCGCCCGGCCCATGGCTACTCTTTGTCTTTGGCCTCCTGATAAGGCACGAGGATATCTTTTTAGGTAAGGAGTTAACCCTAATACTTCAGCTGCTGTATCGATTTTTTCCTTAATCAACGTTCGATCTAGCTTTCGCATTTTGAGAGAAAAGGCCATATTCGCTTCAACTGTTTTATGAGGGTATAAAGCATAGTTTTGGAAAACCATGGCGATATCGCGCTCTGATGGAGGCAGATTGTTGACAGTTTTCCCTCCAATACTGATATCGCCTGCAGTTATACTTTCAAGTCCGGCGACCATTCTCAATAAAGTTGATTTTCCACAGCCTGAAGGTCCAACGAGAACGACAAATTCCCCATCGTTAACTTTTACGCTAAGATCATGAATTACCTCTGTTGAGCCATAAACTTTTCTAACGTTGGCAATGCTTACTTCGGCCATTTTCGCTTTTCCTGAAACTTTCTCGTCAAAAAAGCTTAACTTATAGAATTTCAACTGTCTACTTGTGTGATGTTTAAGTGTAAGTGGCTTGACAGAATTAAGTTTCACTGGAATGATTTCTTTAGAGCCGCCTTGTTGAGCAGATTTTCCAGAGGTTGCGTGCGCTCTAAAAAAAGCAAATGAGCATTTAAGCTCGCAAATCAACAAGTAACGGGAGGAAAATCGTGAAATTAGAACTTTATAATCAATACATCCGATCGCAAATGAATCGGCGTAGTGTTCTGAAAGGTGCAGCCAGTGTGGGAGCCTTGGCGGCAATGGGTGGCTCTGCTCCGGCATTTGCTGGAAGCCATAGTGGTGTCCGTGCAGAAATAATGAAAATACCCGGTGTTGGTATGGGTTCACCAGGTGATCCTGAGTGGCAAAAAGTCGGTGAGCTATGCATGGGTCCTGTTAAGGAGCGTGTTGCTGAAGGTGAATTTAAAGGCGTAGAGCTTACCTTTATGGGACTAAACAATCAAAACTTGCACAACTTTTTATTCCGAGGGTTTTTAAAACCTTGGGAAGCATATACAGGTGCAAAGATTAATTGGATTGATCTAGCTCAGGCGGATTACAACCCTAGGCTACAGCAATCTATTGCTACAAAAACTGTTGATTTTGACATAATAGAAATGGGTGCTCCATTCGAAGGTGATACCGCTGGTCAAGGTCTGCTAAATGAAATGCCTGACTGGGTGAAGGACCAGATTGAATACGATGATTTAGTTGGATACCTTCAACCTCCAGTTGGAACTTGGGATGGCAAAGCTTATCGAATAAATATCGATGGTGACTGTCACACGTTCTGCTACAGAACTGATTATTTCGGTCCAGGCTCAATCAGTGGTCGAGATAATCCTCCAAAAACATGGCAAGAAGTTAATCAAATATCTAAGGATTTGGTTGGCAAAACCGATCCATTGACAGGACTTCCAGCACACGGGTTTTTAGATCCATTAAAAGGCTGGGGTGGTTTTGGAATGTACTTTTTAACAGACCGGGCTGGCCCTTACGTTAAGCATCCTGATGATCCTGCATTTTTATTTGATATTGATACTATGAAGCCAAGGATTAATAACCCTGGTTGGGTACAAGCTATTCAAGATGTAATGGACTTAATTGCAATTGAAGGAGCATATCCGGCTGATCAAATCAACGCTGATCCAGGTACAACTGGTTTTCAGCAGTTCTTAGCAGGTACTGGATCGATGCTCACTTGGTGGGGCGATATTGGATCTAATGCTAGAACCTCAGACACTTCCGTAATTGGAGATGTTGTCGGCTTCAGCGCTATTCCAGGCTCAGACCGCGTATATAATCACAACAAAGGTGCATGGGAGAACACATATAACGAAGCTCCAAATAATGCTTACCTTGGTTGGGGGGTATACGTTACGAACCGGGTCGAAGGCGACAGTAAGAAAAGAAAAGCCGCATGGTCAGCTGCAGCCCATATTGGAGGGAAAGATATTTCTCTTTGGACTTCAGCTTATCCATCAGGTTTCCAACCATATAGAAATTCTCACTTTAACTATGATGAGTGGGAAGCTGCTGGTTATGATCGCGCGTTTGTGGAGGATTATTTGGGATCTAATCTTGATACCTACAATCATCCTAACTCACTTAACGAACCACGCATACCAGGTATCTTTCAGTACTATTCAGTTGCTGAGGACGAATTGGCTAAAGGTTTTGCTGGTCAATATGGTTCTGCCCAGGAGACAGCTGACGCAATCGCTGTCGCATGGGAAAAAATTACTGATCAAATTGGGCGAGATAGTCAGATTGCCCTCTATAAAGCTTCCATGGGCATGTAATTATTCATGAAATAGGCCGGCAAATCTTGCCGGCCTCAATCCGAAAATAAAAAAAATAAAATTGGGTTCGCAAGACTGTGAGTAGCACTGACGTCGATTATCTTCATATTGTAACGCAAGACAAAATCTCTGATCGGCGCCGAGGTTTGGGCCGTTTAATGATATGGGGATCCGCCACTATATTATTGGTTTTAATTGTCATCCAAAGCTTAGATCAGTTCAGCACGTTTGAGTTTGGTTTCAAAACTTGGCGTCCGACCCTCTATGCTTATTTCTTTTGGGCTACTTGTCTTTGCTGGGCTCAGATTATTCTTTACGGAGAACAAGGTAGGCGGCGCCTTTTTATTCTACCAGCTGTTCTCTTTGTTATATCGATGGTGATTTTTCCACTCATTTTTGCCTTAGGGATTGCTTTTTCAAGTTGGAATTTGTCTTCCCCTGATGGGCGCCAATTCAATGGTTTCGATAACGCCATTGAGATGTGGAATGACCCATTTTATTGGAATGCATTAAAAAATATGGTCTGGTATATTTTAGCCATTATACCAGAATATATAATTGCATTCTGTCTTGCTGTCTTGTTGAACTCTCAAATAAGAGCCAGGAAATTTTTTAGGGTAGCTTTCCTCATGCCTCTTATGTTGTCTCCCGTAGCGGTAAGCTGGATGATAGGTAAATCCATGCTTGAAATAAGATTTGGACCAATTTCCCGGCTTGTGCGCACTCTAGGCTGGGATAACCCCTCCTTTTTTGGGTCTGACGAAATAGCAAGATTTATGATAATGGTTATGGATGCCTGGACCTTTATTCCGTTTATGATGATTATGATTTTAGCTGGATTGCAAGCTATCCCAAAGGAACTTCATGAAGCGGCCGAGGTAGATGGTGCTCCACCATGGAAGAAATTTTGGGAAATTACATTCCCCTTGATGCTACCGGTATCAATTACAGCTATCTTGATAAGAATTATTTTCAAACTGAAGCTTGCTGATATTATAATCAATGTAACATCAGGTGGCCCTGGAGGAGCGACTGATAGTGTTACAAGCTTTATCTACAGAGAATATAGAGATCGTAGTAATGTTGGTTATGGTACATTTTTAGCTATAGTTTATTTAATTTTAATAGTGATCTTCATGACATTTTTGATTAAAATGGCAGAGCGTTGGTCCAGGCCACGGTACTAGGTATGACTAGACAAATTTTCTTCGATAGTAAAAACGATGTGGCATTTAGACCTAAACGATTTTTGGGAAAAACTTTTATTTACGTCATTCTTATATTCTGGGCGATTATATGTCTTTTCCCAATCTATTGGACTGTTACAACAACCTTCAAAGCTGCTCCTGATGTCATGAAGGGTAACCTTGTTCCCTGGTGGGATTTTAGACCTAAATGGCTTGGGCTTAAGTCTTTAGGATTATCTCCAGATAGGATATTTGTAGAAAGTACGGTAAGAGAAGAATTCTTAAAGCGGTTTTATAATTCGATGATAGCTGCTGTAGGATCGTCAACGTTGGCTGTGCTGTTAGGTAGTTGTACTGCCTACGGTTTAAGTCGATTTAAATATCGTTTTGGTTTTATGCGAAATTCAGATATTTCCTTCTTTTTCTTATCACAGCTTATCCTTCCTCCGGTTGTTTTGGCATTGCCATTTTTAGTCTTATACAAAGAACTAGCGTTATTAGACACAAGGGTTGGCCTTATAGCTCTCTACACTTTAACAGTTTTGCCCATAGTGATTTGGATAATGAAAGACCAATTTAGTTCTATTCCTACAGAATTGGAGGAGGCCGCTCTTGTTGATGGATTGTCAATATGGGGTGCTTTTTTAACAATAATTATGCCTATTGCTCTGCCTGGTATGGTTGCAGCATTTATTATCTCTCTCGTTTTGACTTGGAATGAGTATTTTTTTGCAGCTCTTTTAACTTCATCGCATGCAAAAACATTACCTGTAATGGTTGCCAGCCAAACTGGTTCGCAAGGTATATCTTGGTGGTCAATGGCGGCATTATCATTAGCGGCTATTTTACCTTTAATTATAATTGCTGTAATTTTGGAGCGTTATATTATTAAAGGAATGGCTGCTGGAGCGGTAAAATAGCGAAAACTAGTTTATCTAAAAAGAAATTGTTTAGATTTCTCTCATAAGATGCTTGGTCGCATCATATAAAGACTTAAAAATGTTATAATTGCGATTATGGACTTCATGGTTTTCAGATTTTATTATTTTCTTTTTGGGGTTCCAGCTGTCAATCATTTCTCGCTTCACTAATCCCGTTGAACAGGCTGCTAAGAAGGCATTTCCATAGCTCGCTCCTATTGTTTTTTCACGTACAATCTGATCGAGCCCAGTGATATCAGAAGTTGATTGAAGCCAAAGATCGTTTTTTGTGCCTCCGCCGACTGCATATAGGTTGTTAGTCTGAGTTCCAGCATCTTCAAATGCTTCGATAACATGGCGTGTTCCGTGGGCAATTCCTTCTATGAGACTTCGGTAAATATCTCCTCGTTGGTGGTCAAGTCTCAAACCAAAAATTGTTCCCTTGGCGTGCGGATCATGTATAGGCGTTCGCTCGCCAGAAAAATAGGGAAGAAATACTATTCCATTTGCGCCTGGTTTCGACATGTTCGCTTCGTTAGTTAACTCAGTAAAGCTAGATTTAATATCCAATTCCCTTCCGAATTGCTCTCTAAACCAGTGAGTTAATGTTCCGCTTGTTGCTAAACCAGCCATAGACGCATGCTCACCTTTAAATAACCACGGAGCATACCATAGACGGGGGTCGCTATTTTGCTCGGGTGTGAGAGAGATCATAAAAATAGTTGATCCATACATGCACATGGTATCGCCTTCATTGGCAAGGCCTATAGAAATAGCCTCAGCTGCTGCGTCTATTGTCCCTGTCGTGACAGGTATTCCTTTTGGTAGACCTGTTTCGGATGCTGCTTTTTCAGTAATGTTACCAACGATTTCTGTTGACCATTTTAGCTCAGGTAAACATTCGATGGGAATGATTTCTTCTGTTAGTTCGTTAGTCCAATTTTGAGTATGTATATTGTAAAGTGGCGAAAAATTTGCTGCAGTATAGTGGTCAATTACAAATTTTTTAGTCAGTTTATGCACAAGAAAGCTTGTTGATGTTAATATTTTAGCAGTTTGTTTGTAAACCTCAGGTTTGTTTCTCTTCAGCCACAATATTTTGGGCCCAACGGATTGGGATGTTAATGCATTTCCACAAATTTCTAAAATTTTACTTTCGCCGATAATATCGTTTAATATTTTAATCTCTTCGTGAGATCTTGTATCCACACCATACAAGACACCGTTCATGAGAGGTTCGCCTTGCTTATCGACTGGCAACATGCATGGACCTATGGCACTACAAGCCAAGCCTTTAATATGCTCGGATTTGATACCACTCATTTTCAAAATTTTATTTGTTACCTCACAAAAATCTCCCCACCAATCCTCATTTGGCCGATGTTCAGCCCAACCAGGTTGGGGAACTAACATTTTGTGGGCTTTATGAGCCTGTGCCTCTACTTCACCGACTTCGTTTACTAGTACAGCTTTAGTTTCGAATGTTCCAATATCGACACCGACTGTATATTTCATGTTAGCACCTAATCACGAATTAAATTGATATTTTCAGGCAGAGAGTTCAGGGCTGATGTAAGAAGTTTAGCCAACCCAACAAGATCTTTCAGATCGCACATTTCCTGAGCAGTATGACTATACCTCACCGGGAAGCCAATATCTATTGACGCTACTCCGTCTTCAACTAATTGGACATAAGATAAATCAGTAAGAGCTCCAATATGAGCACTTTTCTGCAAATTAATATTTTCATTCGAAGCAGTCTGCTCGAAATGATCTACCAAAACCGGGTGAGGAATAACCCCATTTAATGTACCTCTTCCGTGAAAGGAAAACATACTTAAACCTGGGCCCTTTCCAAGTTTGATTTCTCCAAAATCTCGCATTTCTGGCGTGTCACTCGCCAGTAGCAAATCAATTTGTATTGCGATCTCAGGTTTTATTTTTTGGGCTATGGGAAGCGCACCCCTTAGATTGAATTCTTCCTGAACGGTAAAGACAATATTCACTTCAGGCCCATTACTTCTAGAATTTAATTGTCTGGCCACTTCCAAAAGAACAGCACAGCCGGCTCTGTCATCGACGCTTGTCCCAGTAATTTTATCATCTGCAATGATTTCAGCAGATGGTTTATATACCACTGCGCTTCCGATCTCTATTCCGTTGCTCCGAACCTCATCGGCAGAGCCCATTCCTAAATCTATATAAAGGTCTCTGTAGCCTGAAACTTGATACTTTTCTTCAGGCTGCGTTGCATGGTGGCTCTTTATTCCAATAATGCCAGAAAGTATTTTACCATTTTTAGCGATTGCTGAAACAGCTTGTCCGGGCAGAATCTTTTCTGGAACTCCACCAACACGTTCAAATTTTAAGAAACCATCATCTGTAATTTTACGCACTATTAAGCCTAATTGGTCCATATGCGTAAAAAGCATCACTCTTGGGCTTGTACCTGGAAAGGTAACTGCCGTATTTCCAAATTTATCAAAAATTGGTTTGAGACCAATTTTTTTTAACTCTTCTTTTATATAATTTCTAACTTGGTCCTCGTGGCCAGATAGCCCGGGTATTTTCATTAAGTTGAGCGTATCTTCTCGTATTCGTTCAATCATATCTGTGACCGTATTTTTTTAACGCGTTCCATAAAATCTTTTGCGCGATCAGGATCAACAGACTGCCAGGTATCACCCGAATATTTTAAAGCAGAACCAACAATGCATCCATCAGCAATACTGAAAATTTCTTCCACTGTTTCGTGTTTCACTCCAGTATTTGCAAGTACAGGCAAATTAGGCACACTATCTTTAACCATTTTAAGTTCTGACATATCTGCAGCCTCACCAGTAATTTGCCCACTCACTAAAATTGCGTCTGGTATGGATGAAAAAGCTACACTTTTTGCCCGATCCGCAAGAGAACGTTGATCAAGAGAATATGCAAATTCTGCAGAAACGTTAAAAAGCATAAGCATATCTTTTCTATTTAATTGATCCCTGTAGCGCATGGCTTTTCCCGCATCGGCAGTCCAATTACC
>Ga0208130_1001313_pt1 | contig 12119 bp, 6 predicted proteins | sample ETNtaG_31_FD_185771 | JGI IMG/M metagenome (GOLD analysis project Ga0208130, IMG submission 185771) | Marine microbial and viral communities from oxygen minimum zone, Eastern Pacific Ocean - ETNP201310SV78 (SPAdes) (version 2) | ecosystem: Environmental > Aquatic > Marine > Oceanic ...
GAAAACTGTCCCGAGGCGTTTTCTTGACTAAAGAATCCCTCGTCGAATCCGCCCGGTTCTTCTCTCCGTCTCTCCGGCTCGACGACGGGCGCGGGCGCGGGCGGCGCCGCCGGTTCCCTCACCGGCCTCGGCAACTCCAATCCCTGCATCTTCGGCTTTGGGAAATCTCTCGTTCGTCCCGCGATCGCTTTTTCGAACACGTCTCGCGTGATGGTGCCGTATTGCTGCAACGCGCCGATGAGCGCGCACGCCAACGTGAACCCGGGACGATCCAAGTATCCAGCCTTTTCGTGGTCCGCGGCGTCCCAGAGCTTGGCGAGATCGCTCTTGGGTAGGCCGGCGCGCATGAAGAAATGCACGGCCTCGGCGCCGGAGACGCGACCGTCGCCGTCGGCGTCGGCGTACGTGAACCACTCGTCGTATTCGTACATTTGACGGATTTTCAGATTACGCGCGCACGGTGGTCGTTACCGTCGCGTCGCGAGCGTTGTTTCGTCGGTGAGCGGTGTGTGGGTGACCGGGGAGGTTGTTTTGGCCGTACGCCGCGCGCGGGCGGACGCTCGGCGCGCGATCGACGTCTCGCGCGCGTCAATGCGGTGGTCGAAGGCATTCGCAACCTCTTCTCCGACGGAGACGCGCGGCGACCGCGGCGATCGCGTACGTTCGATCTGCGAGGAAAGCCGGTCGAAAGCCGAAGAGAGAAATAGTCTAACACATCGTCTACGTTCTAAAAACAGCGCGTATTAAATGAATTAAAGTTCACCCTTGCTGGAACTGGCGGCGGTGCGCGCGGCGGCGCGCTTCTCCTTGATCCATTTGGGCACCTTGTACGCCGGTTTGATGATTTTAGGGAACTGTTTCAACGCCGGTGGATACGCCCCCGGGCAGAAACCGGACCCGTCGGGGTGGTCGCACATGCGGTTGGCGGGGTCGGCGACCCAAGCCTTGGAGTCTTCATCCACGTTGACGACTTTGTAAATGCGCACCTTGCCGTACTTGGAAGTGAACACCTCCTTGAAACGCTCGGGACTGACTTGACCTTGGGTAGAGACGAGCTTGAATAGCAAAGATGCCGCCATCTTCGGAGTCGGACGCCCGTGCTGGTCGACTCCGAAAGTGGACGTGATCTTGTTCATGTCGACAGCCTTGGAGCGACCGCTGCCGATGGACGCGCCGATGCGGAACAAGTGCGGACTCTTCGCCATGTCGTCTCCTCCGCCGCCGGCCCACACGAGCACGTAGTCCGCCAAGTGCCTAATGACCTTATGCGCCTTCTCTTCGTCGGAGGTGAGCATGCGAGCCAAGTTGGCGATGTGTTCGTGGTTCCACGTGTTTCCGTCCGCGATGGACGTGCGGTTGCCGATGCCGGTGATTTGGTATCCGTAGTCCCACCACGCCATCACGCGGGCGTCTTCCGGCGTTTGAGTTTTCAACCACTCGTACGCATCGACGTAATCTCGCACGAGGATGGTGCTACCATCGCGCAACTGTCCCTTGAACATGATGCTCGGCTGCGACATGCCCCTCGCCATGGAGTGAGAGTAGTCATAGAAGGTCGGAATCTTGGTCGACATGAGAGTCAAAGAGAGAGCAGACGCGACCAAACGGATGTTTCTGACCGTTGCGTTGTTCCAATTCCTATCGATTTCGCGTTTCAAGTTCTTGAACGTGAAACTCTCGGCAGAATTTTGGGCAGCCTTCTTCTTCTTCTTCGCGGATTTCGACATTTCCACTGCTTTCGGTTTCTCTTCTTCCGGTTCAACGTACTTCATGACGCGGTGCATGTCTTCGATGACGTACCCCACGCAGACTCCGACCAAGCACGCCGCGACCGGCCCGAGGAAGATGATGAGTCGAACCATGCGATTAGAGAAGTAATAGGCGACCAAGCCGTAAAGCGGCAAAAACATGGCACCCGCCGATCCGTCGAACAAAAAGTGCACGACTGAGAACACGAAGCCGACCGGCGCGATGAAGTAGTTGAAATGTAAGAAGCGATAGTAGGAATCTGACGTCCCGGGCTGGTGTTCGGCGACGCTATCGACGAGCGGATTACCAGTCTTCGTGTGCTTGATGAAGAGACTCTTGACGCGAACGGACAACCCGTTGATGTTGTAAACTCCGGTGACGGTGGCGAGGACGAGAGCACCGATGGCCGCGACCGCGGCGTATGTGTACACTCGGAAGCGTCGTTGCCATTTCGCGCGCGGACTCAAACCGGGCGCCATCGTGCGCTCGGTATACTCCAACACTTGGAAACCGAGGAACACGCCCATCGGGCCGAGTTGTTCGGCGGAGGTGAACGGAAGCGTGCCGACGACGGGGAATTGAAGCGCACCGATGGTACCGACGACGAAAAACAACGAGTACGCCTTGTGCAGAGACGAGCTGTAGCGCTTGTACAGGACGAGCACCGCGGCGTGCAATCCGACCATGTTGAGCACGAAGGTGTAACCTCCCCACGCGGCGACCATGTAAGAGTACGCGAGACCGGCGAGCGCGCCGATCCACCAAGAATCCGGCGTTCGCAAAGCTCTGCACCACACGTAAAACGTCAAGCACATGGCGGTGACGGCTAACGATTCGTTGTCGTATCCGCCGGCGACGGAGCGCATGGTGTGCGCCGGAACGATGGACATCACCAACGCCGCCACCACGGCCGCCGTGCCGCTTCCACTGCACTCCTTGGTCAATAACGCCGTCAAAAACGTCGCCACCGCCCCGAACCACGCCGGAAAGAACACACACACGTCATTCAGGGACATCTTTACGCCGATCGCGTTGAGCGTTCTCCACAGAAACACCGCCGTGATCTGCATCCCGGGATAGATGGTCGTTCCCACCGGGCGTCCCAGCGGATACCACGACATGTAATCGAACCACGTTCTAAACCTCTTCCACCCGTTATCCGCCAGGTACTCCGTCGCGCGGAAGTTAAACCACGGGTCGAATTCGTGGATGATCCGACCGTACTCCTTCACCGCGTACAGACGAATATCGATCGCCGCGTGGAGCGCCATGGTGAGCGCGATCGCGCGTAGGAAGCCCCCGGGCGACGCGTCCACCAATCGCTGCATCGTCGCGATCGCTGACTCTCGCGACCGTCTCGCGCGGGAGTCGAGGAGTGTCGCGAAGATTGGGCGCGCAGAGACAAGATGGACGAGGACGCGAGAGACGATGAAAAATCAAACCACCGAGTCGCGTCGAGACGAATTCGAGCGACGCGCGCGCGCGCGCGCGTTATACATCACATTACATCGAATCACGCGTCGAAATCACGCCGTCGCCGCGCGCGCGCGCGCGCGTTTCGAATCGAATCACGACGAAATCACTCCGTCGACGCGCGGAGACTCGCCTCGTATCGATCCGCCCTCGTCACGTCCTCCTCGCCGACGCAACACACGTCGATACCCGCGCGAAGCATCAACATCTCGATCACCTTGTTGCTCACCTCGAACGCGCTCACGAAGGTTTCCGAGAAATCGAAAGATAATAAATCCTCCGCCAGACCGAAGACGAGACGCTGCAGCGGTTCCTCCTCTCGCGCGTCCATCGCGTCGACGCGCGCGGCGAACGACGCGGCGACGGCGTCACCGACGCGCGCGTTCACCGTCGCCCCGCGCTCCCACTCCTCGTCGAGCCAGAATCGAACCATACCGGCGATCCATCTCGGGTCGACGCCGTCGAGCGCGGCGCTCTGCGCGCGAGCGTCGTCCGCCAGCGACGCTCGACGCGACGCGCGCGAACGCGAACGCGAACGCGAACGCGACGACGACGACGACGAGGAGCGCGACACCGACGGGGCCGACGCCGAGACGCGCGTCGCGCACCGCATCGCGTCGTCGCGCGCCCGCCGTCGAGTGCGGGCCGGGCCCGGACGAATCATCATCATCAATCATCATCGTCATCATCGTCGTCACGGGGAATATCCCTGTCGGAAGGTGTTCCGTTTGTCCGATTTATGTGTTCGGACGTGAAGATTTGAAATCGTCTCGAGACGACGACGACGACGCGCGAGACGCGCGCGCGTGAGACTGGGGACGACGACGGACGTCGAGGACCACCGAGCGAACGAACGAAAACGAGCGAGCGAACGCGTCGAGCGGTGACGATACCGTCGTGGACGAAGCGCGACGTGCGAAGGATCGATTTTGATTTCGAATCATCATGGTGGACGCGGGCGCGGGACCGAAGATCGGTGACGCGCGGTCGCTCTGGAACTTTACGCCGAGCCCGGGATGGACGAAGGAGGAGGCGATGGCGCTGCGCGCGTGTTTGAAAAAGTTTGGCATCGGGAAGTGGGTGCAAATCGTCGACAGCGGGGTGCTTCCGGGGAAACAGATTCAACAGCTGAATGGACAGACGCAGCGATTGTTGGGGAAACAGTCGCTGGCGGAGTACACGGGGATGCGATTGGACATCGATCGGATTCGAATGGATAACGATGCGCTGACGGACGTGACGCGGAAGAACGGGTTGATCACGAACCAGGGTGGAATTCGATCGAAGGAGACGTTGAACGTGCTGCGAGAGGAAAATTTGAAAAAGTACGGGCTGTCGGAGGAGGAAGTGCAAGCGCTCGAGCTTCCGGCGCCGCCGCGAGCGGCCGCGTTGGGGGCGCAGAGGTACATGGGTAATGCGAACAACGCCGTGGCGGGAGACGTCGAGACGACGGTGGCGGTGAAGGGCGACGTGATGACGACGTCGGCAGAGGAGTTGAACAAGGCACAGAAGATCGCGATGCTCAAGGCACTTCGCAGTCGCGTCGAGGATTTGCGCGTACAACTCAAGGAGGTCGGCACGACGAACGCTAAGGCGAAGACACCGGCCAAGGGCGTGCGCGCGACGCCGGCGAAGCGGACGCCCAAGGCGAAAACCGCGCGAGGTAAGAAGAAGGCGAAACGGGGCGATGACAGCGACGACGACGGCGCGTACGAAACGATCGCCGTCGTCGAGAGCGGTGGCTCCTTGGAGAGTCTCATGAAGATGGGCTTCTCGAAGAAGCACTGCATGGATGCGCTCGATACTTGCGGCGGCGACGTCGAGGAGAGCGTGGAATGGTTGATGACGAACTGCGCGTAGTGAGCTATATCTAGACATTTTGTGATCACAAACCGAATCTATCGGGTTTACGCGTACCATCCTTGAACGATCCCGTCTTGACGCCCTTTTGTAACTCCGCCTGCGTCTTCTTCTCCGGCATGGTCCACTTTTGTGTCTTACAACAAAAGTATCCTCCCGTTTTCGGATCGTAGTACACTTGCGCGGCGACGTCGTAGTAATACCCGCTCGCCTTATCGAAGCGCCATCCGCTCACTTGACCACCGTTCACCGCCTGTCCCATCTCCCTCGCGACGTCCGCAGCGCTCGTAGGTCCCGCCAGGGGCGTCGGCGCCGCCGCCTCCTTCGCCGCCTCCGCGCTCGCCTCAGCCTTCTCTTCCTCTTCCTCTTCCTCCCGCTTCTCCGCGCGCTCGATATCCTCCGTGCTCACATCCCGACGATCTTTTACCCCACTCGCCGCCTCAATCTTTGACGATCGCCCGTCCTCGACGTCCTCGTGTCCGTTGTACGCGCTCGTGTCCATGATTTTCACCCCGCACTGCGAACACACCCCCTTGGCGTGCGCGCACGCGTTGCAGTGCGTCCCACCGGTGTGCAGAGACGTCCTACACACCGCGCACTTGGTGCGACCGATGGCGGCGCCGTACGGTCCCCGTCGCTTGGCGCTCAGCGCTTTGTTTTCGTTCACCGGCCGCCGTTCGTCCAGCGCGTCTCGCGCGCCGAGCGCGAGATCTCTTCGACGCACGGGCGCGGTGGTGACGAGCGCGGCGCCGCCCGCCGCGCGCATCTTCTTCTCGCATCTCGTGCACACCATGACGCCGACGGTCGATCGACGCCGCGCGAGCGCGCGACCGAGTGCCGTCGACACATCGCGGCGCCTCACCGATGACGATGAGCGCCGCGCGCGCGACGACGTGCGCGGCGCGCGCGCGCGCGACGCGGCGTCGATCGTCCATCGGCGCGTCGTCGTCGTCGTCGACGACGACGAGTCGATCGGCGACGCGCGCGCGCGCGGCGCTTCCGAGAGTGTCTTCGCGCGCGCCGATGCCCGATGGATCATCGCGCTCTCGCGCGCGCCTTCGCGACGCGCGCGCGCGAGGATTCATCGTTCCGGTCGACGCGGACGATATCGTGGAAACGTCGCGCGCGGCGAAAGAGGCGATGTCCTCGTTGGCGCTCTTCGACGACGGGTTCTCCACGTTTTCCGTGATGGGATATCTCTTCACGCATCCGCTGATCGCCGCCGCGCTCGGTCTCGCCGCCGTGTGGCTCGTCCCGCTCGCCGTGGACGCGGCGTGGAAGTTTTTACTGCTTCCGGCGCTCGTGGTTCTCGGGGCGGGGATGGCGATCACGCACCCGACGGAGGCGGTGAATTTCGTCGAGAGCGTCGGCAGAGAGGTGGCCGACCATCCCGAGGAGTTACTCATCGTCGTCGCCATCGTCGTCGCCGTGTCGCTCGGCCCGTACCTGTTGGGCGCAGCGCTCGTCGCCCTCGTCATCAGCGGGGCGTCCGTGCTGCCGTCGTTCATGAGACCGGTGTTGCCTCAAGGAATCGTCGACGCGAGCGACCGCGTCGACGTTCTCGTCAAGGAAGCCAACGACGGCGCGCAAGCGCTCAATTCATTCGCCAACGAGGTCGACGCCAAGCGCGGCGAACTCAAGGCGCAACGCTTGGAGCGAAAAGCCGCCACCGCTGAACGCGGTGAAGACACCACCGAATCCTCCGCGCCGAGCGTCGTCGCGCCTTCGGCGCCGCGTCCAGCCGTCTCGCCGCGAGAATTCTTCGACGACGCCAGCGGTTTCGCCAAGCGCAGGATCGACGGCGTAGCTAAATCGTTTCAAAACAAGTAGGTCTCGACGTCCCCTCTCTCTCGTTCGTCTCGAGACGCACGCACCGGTGAAACAATAAAAAATCTTTGTAATGGCGCCGCCTCGACGCGTCGAGCGAAAAAGATCCCACCGACGATTCTCAACATCCTCGTCGTCACACGCGCGCCGCGCGGCGCTCGAACGCGCCTCGCGCGCGACGATCGACGACGATGGTACTCTCGTCGCCCGCGCGCGTCTCGCGCGACGCCGTCGTTCGCGTCGCGCGCGTCTCGCGGCGTCTTCGCGGGCGCGCGCGGGCGTCGTGGCTCATCCTCCTCGCGGCGCTCTTCGCGTCGATGCTCGGCGCGCGCGCGTCCATCGACGGTGGAAACACGTGTTCAGACGTCGCGGGTGAGTGCGCGGCGCCGAGGTCCGCTGGATCGCGCCGGGTGGAGCCTGAAAACCGTGCGGTGATGGTGACGCCCGCGAAGATACGTCTCGTCGGCATCGCGGCGTTCAGAGAGACGAGGACGGAGGGCGTGTTGACGAACGCGCAGCGAGATGAAGAGTTAGTCGTGCACGGAGTATCGACGGATGATAAACTGTTGCAGGTGCTGGACTTTGACCGCGATGAGACGATTCGCCCGGGACAGAGTAGGACGTACACCTTTTCGTACGTCCCGTACGACATAGGCGAGGTGTGGATGACAATTCTTTATCACACGAACAAAGGGTCGTACGCGCAGCTGGTGAAGATACGGGCATATAGAAATCCATATTATTTTACGCCGTTGATCGAGACAGTGCCGTTTGACGTGCCGGTGGAGTACGATTTGGTCATGCATAATCCGCTCGAGACGCGCGTCGACGTGAGGAGCGCGTTCACCATGACTCCAGAGGTGGAGCTCCAACCATCGGTGCAGAAGTTAAAAGGGGTGGAAAATACCGGCGGCGACGACTTGTTGACGCAGGTGACGAAATGGAGTTTACTCGCGGGAGAGCGCGTCACGATCTGTCGTCTGCGCGTGTTGATACGCAGAGACGAGTTTCTCGCCAGAGATGATCGCACGAGCATCCAAGGCACGCTTGCGTTGAATATCTCATCGGAGCCGCATTTGATGCGCGTGCCGTTCGAATTTACGCCCCGACGTGATGTGGTGTACGCGGTGGAGAAGCTTTTGGAGTTTGAAGATATGGCAAACACGAGGGATAAACGAACGAAGCACTTGCATATCTTCAATGCGCGCAAAACAGCCATCGAGATTCGATCCATGTTCACTGAAGACGCAGACAGGGAGATTTCGATCAAATTCGGGAGAGGAACGGTGATACCACCGCTCACAACGGTTCGTGTCGCGAGGATCACGCGTACGGGCGTCGTCGAGGGTTATTTTAAGGGCATCATTCATGTGCACACAAATGTATCTTCACATCCATTGCGGATACCGTACACGGCGCAAGTCACGCACGGGGATCTCATGTACGACGCTGATCAGTTCATCTTCCAAGCACCGGTGGGAAAATACGGCGAGAACGTTCCCGTTGGAGCGCACGCAATCAAGAAAATCGTGCGGATAAAGAATACGTTCAGCAAGGACGTAAAATTGTACGCTTGGAGCTTTCCGCTGACGGACCTCGCTGTTTTTCCGATAGCTTTTTTGAGCGATGTCGTTGGTAAAACGGTTCGAAAGGGTGAGTCGTTTGACGTTGAGGTCAACGTTCAACCGAAAAAGTACACGACGTCGTCATCTTCAACATTGACGTTGTACCATAACAACTCATTGTCGGGGACGAAGATACCTGTCATCGTGTACAGCGGAGAACTCACCAAGCCGAGTACGGTGAATTTTGGAATCGTGGGCGTCGGATTGAGACGCTCAGTGAGAGTCAGATTCACAAATCTCAACCCTGTTCCGTTGGATGTGCACACGTTGATAATCAAGGGGACGCGGAGCGTGAGGGGCTCAACTTTTGCGTTGGCCGAGGAGTCGGGTGGCGACATCGAGCCCGATGAAGTATCCGAAATCGATGGATGCATAGAAAGTTCTGGCAATGTGTGCACGCAAGTCTTGAAGGGGAGTCTTGAATCGGGCGCATCTCTCGAGCTGAAACTGGTCGCAGCGCCGAGTATCATTGAAAATCTAGAAGAAGAACGCGCAGAGCTCGCAATCACCACCAGTCTTGGTGTTTCAACAGTTGTCCATTTACAAATGCTTTCGACAAATGGAAAGGTGATAAGTGAAGACGGCGACATAAATATCGTGGTACCAACGAGTGAGCTATTTCAGAACGTGATCGATGGTTCATCGAAACATGAAGTCATGGTGCACAGTACTCATGAAGTCGTGGTTGGTGTCTCGAGCTTTTTCGAAACTGAATCTGATTTCTTGGAATTCGCGCCAAGCGCTGATACAGCTTTGGCTGGTATTTCTAGTTCCATCGGTTCGATTGTTTTCGATACGTCGCGACAGAGAGGCGAATTATCACACTTCAAGAATACGTTGGGCGGTGCGCAGCGTGCACATATTGACGACGTCGTCAATCAAGCTGTTTCCAAAATCGACGTGCAAAGCCTCGAGAAATTACAACGCTCGATGGCGAGACTTCAAGAGGATGGTGCGCTTATAGCGTCTGGACGTGTTGTTTTTTCTTCAGAAGCCCAGGATAGTCATCAAGTGGTGACAGTCACCGCGAAAGTTTTTCATCCACGTTTTCTAGAAATCTCTTCTGAGGACATAAGCACGTTGGATGCGTCTGGACACACGATGGTCGTGTCGAGAGATTTCAAAACCACGATAAGTGTCGTCAATCCTTCGTCGACTCGAACACTGTGCGTGCGCATTTTACCGGTGCTCACGCATTCGACGAGGACTCGCAGACGAGGCGCGAAACATGCAAAGGACTCGTTGTTTCAAACAAACGTCAAAGCCGCTGGCGCATATGCGAGCGTAGACGAAAATAACTTGTATCAGCGCTCCGCCGATACTGGATTCAGATCAAAGTACAAAGTAGAACGTGAAGCGGTGTGTTTGAAGCCCGAGCAGAGAATGGATGTTCTCTCTACAGTGTTTGATCCGCGCACCAAAATGCGCACGTACGTCGCGTCGATATGCATCAAGAACGATCACACTCTTCTTGAATGCGTCGAACTCGTCGGTCACTCTGGAAATTCTGTCATCGATATCGAGGTGAAACACGGTACGAATACTTACGTCTACATCGCGATGCTTCTCGTCATCGTTACGGTGTATATAACCGCTCCGCGTAGAGAAGTTGACTCGCCTGCCGGTTCGCCTCACGAAGCGCCCGTCGTCGGGCCGTTCAGCGAACCAGTGCGAGATGTCACGCTCACGGCTGCGCCCGCCTCACCAAAGAAGACGGAAATTGCCGTCAACGAAACAACTGCACTCAAAACTTCTGATGATGGACGGAAGCCGACGGAAACTGACTCTCCGACACATCAAAGTGATGATTCCGCTCTCAATAAGACGGAGGTGACTTTGGTAGAAGAGACTGCACCAGAACGCGTCGAGACCCGCCGCAAAGAAATCGTCAGAGGAGGCGGTAGAGACTCTCTTTCGAAGAAGAACACCCCGACGGACAAATCTCTCGTCGAGAAGAAAGTGAGAGGGGCGCAAAAGGCGGAGAAACCAAAGCGGAGAGTGAAATCCGAGAAAAAAGCATCGCAACCTCAGTCACTTCGAAATGAGGGAGATGAAGTGTCCGCGTTGCCTGATGAAACGGAAAACCCACCGAATGCGGCGATGTTGCGCCCGCGCTCCGTTGTTCGAAACAGAACTCTATCCACTGCCTCTTCCGATATAGCGACTTCGATCGCTGACGACAACAACCCGGAAGCGCATTTCGATGCGTACAACTCTTTGTTTTCAGAAGTCATCGCGAGACAGGGACCTCCTCAAATGTCTCCGAGGACGACGACGCCTCCGGCCACTATAGCAGACATCACGCCGCCGCATTCACAAGCGGGTAGCGTGCGCGATTACGATTTATGGTCCGCCCCGCAAGTCGGCAACGTCGCTCCGTCAGCCGGTACAACTGGACTGCATTCCAGTAACTTATTCAGTTTCACGAACGACACTCAGGCGACGAGATCAGCACGTTCGTTGCACGGCGACGATACCAATACTGATCCGTTCTCACCCGCGGCATCGACGCGGTCGCTCTGGGCGAGTATGCTCACGCAGTGGGAGGAGGAAGGAAGGAATCGAAGTCGCGGCAGCAACACATCGCAAGAATACTAAACTAGTAAGCTCAATAGTTACAAATCAGATAGTCCTAATGTTTTTAGGGTGTATGCCCAGAGCTTTCTACGAGCACCGGTCTCTAACGCCTGTTTGCTCGGAGTTCGCTCGACGCACTCCGAGGTGAAGTACGGCCCCGTTGTGCCGCTCCTCGCGGCTTCCTTACTCGTGGCGCAATACAGCGTACACCGCGCGCCTTCGTCCGCGTTCAAGAGAATGTACCTCATCACCACTCTATACACAATCTGCACGAGTTTGGGGAGCGTGCGAACGACGTTGGTGACTATATTTCCTGGATGCAACACCAACGCTCGCGTCCCGCAGTTGCTTGCTCGAAGAATTCCGTCGAGCTCCTTCACGAAGAGTACTTCCGCGAGTTTACTCGACGCGTACGCCGCCTGCGAACCGTACGCGCGGCACTCAAAACTCATATCGTCCAAATCCAATCCTCCGCACAATTCGTGAAGCTTACTGCTCACGAAGATTACTCGCGCGTCGCCCGTCTCCTTCGCGCTCTCCTTCAAGAGGTCCAACAGCGACATCGTCAGCAACGCCGGTGCTAAGAAGTTCGCCTGTAAATGCTGTTCATGTCCATCCTTCGTGCACACGTACGCGCCAGACATGTCGAAAATACCCGCGTTATTCACGAGAACGTCCAAACGCGTCTCCGTGTCGCGAAACTCCTTCGCGAAGGCTCGAACGCTCGCGAGACTATCCAAATCCAACTTCATCACTCGACACTCGGGCGCCTCCGTGCGCAACGCCTCGGCCTCTTTCGTCCACTGTCGCACCAAATCCTCGCCCTTGGACGGTGTTCTGCACGCCAAGATGACGCGCGCGCCGCGCTTGGCCAACGAGCGCGCGGTGGCGATGCCGATCCCGGCCGTGGGCCCGGTCACGATGATGGTCTTCCCGCGAACGTTCTCTGTGATAACATCGACGGATCGATGCGGGAGGTGTTTACAGTGATAACGTTGGAGCAGGACG
>Ga0208130_1001318_pt1 | contig 12091 bp, 6 predicted proteins | sample ETNtaG_31_FD_185771 | JGI IMG/M metagenome (GOLD analysis project Ga0208130, IMG submission 185771) | Marine microbial and viral communities from oxygen minimum zone, Eastern Pacific Ocean - ETNP201310SV78 (SPAdes) (version 2) | ecosystem: Environmental > Aquatic > Marine > Oceanic ...
TAGCAGAACTTTGTTCAGTCATATCAGGTCAAATATAGTGTTTAATAACTACCATATTTAGTATACTATATGAAGTCGGTTTTTACAACCCTCCGTGTGAATTGGAGAATGATGCTGCTCCACCTCTACCAGCACCATTTAAATCACCAAAATCTACCGCAGTTCCTTCCGTTTCAAATGTAACATAATCAATTACTTTTGTTCCTGTTGACTGACTTGGAGTATATCCTGAAGCATAAAATCCACGAGTTGGAGTGCTCATACAAGAATTTGAATGATTATCTTGTCTACCTGCTGATAACTCACCAAAAGCATAAGAATTTCCACCACTAGCAGGTCTTATTTGATCTAATGCTTTCCCTGTGAATGATGGAACACCGTTTGTAGCAATAATTGCTCTTGTTCCATTTGATGATGTTCCAGAACTAGAGTCAATTGTTGTTGACAAATCACCAAAATCTTGTGCATTTCCAGTGGTTGCCATTGTCACATATTGTATGGTATTAACACCCGAGCTGCCAGGTTCTTGACGACCACCACATGCAATTGCTCTTGTTTTATTTCCTGTCGCACTCCCATATCTGAAGTTATAACTATCAACCAAATCACCAAAGTCTATTGAATTTCCATCTGCTTGTATGGTGACATAAAGAATACGGGCATCAGTTTGAGATGATGGAGATGTTCCTGCAAAATGAATACCACGAGTTGATGATGCCCAACATGCACCACCTGTTCTACCTTCATTTCCATCATTAGCAGCATTTCTCATCTGCCCAAAAGTAGCATGACTTCCGGTTGATGCAATTGTTGTTTTTACAATTTCTGATGTATATGCTGATACATATCCACCAAATGTTAATCCACGAGTTGCATCAGAACATCCTGCTTGATATCTTCTACCAGAAGATAAATCACCAAAATCTACAGCATTACCTGTTGATGCCATATTCCAATAATCACAAGCAGCTGTATTTGCTGGAGCATCGTATCCGGCAACTAAAACTGCTCTGCCACCAAGTGAACTATCAGGATTACCAAAACCAGTTTGACCATCAATTAATTCTTGATGCGATCCACCATTTATACTAACGGATACCCCAGTTAGGTAAACGTAAGGGCCACTCCCACTTACATATTTGTATGCTATGGTTTGAAGACCAGATACACTTACAGTATATACTTGAAATCCTGAATCTCCACCTGTTGTAACGTTAGAACCATTGACGGCAAGAACTGTGTTATCATTTCCCGAATCGGCAACATAAGCATACACCTTGACTTCGGTGACGCTCTTCATTGATTCTAAACTAGATACATCAAATGTTGCTGGTGTACTTCCATTTGATGCTGATCTAGTCCAGTTAGTTTCACTATATCCAGAGTTGTTTGCAATATCTCCATCAAAAGCTTTTGATGGTGCTGTACTACCACTGCTTCCATTACTTACAAAATCACTCCAAGTAACTGCTGCACTCCCATTCTGTCCAAGATTTGGTGTACTTAACTGAAACTCTGCCCACTGTGATCCATCCCAGAGTTCTGGTTTATTACTATCAGTATTAAATCGTATTGCGCCTCTTGGGATTTCTGACATATGTTTATACCTCTATCGATATTTATCCAAGACCACCGTGACCATTAGAGCAACCAGCAATTCCTTTTCTGTTTTGAGTTAAATCACCAAAATCTGTTGCATCTCCTAATGTTGCAAATTCAACAAAGTCTATAGTGTTTAGTTTAGTATTTGAAGGGTCGTTTCCACCACCAAAAACACCACGAGTTTTAGAGGAACAAGCACCCACATTTTCTCTGGTTACTGACTGATCACCAAAATCAACTGCATTTCCTGTGGTTGGAATAGCCACATAATCTATAATATTCACCATGGTTGGGGTGTTTCCACCAACAAAAACACCACGAGTGCTTGAAGAGCAACCAGACAGAGCAGCTCTTACTGAAGTTAAATCTCCAAAGTCAAATGCATTACCCATTGATGCAATAGTAATGAATTCTATTGTGTTTATTTTGGTTGGAGTTAATCCCCCAGCAAACAATCCACGACTAGGTGAACCACAACCAGCCAGATATCCTTTTCCTGCAGTCAAGTCTCCAAAGTCGTTTGCATTTCCTGTTGATGCAATAGTTACAAAATCTATTGTATTGACATTACCGCTACCAGGAAAACCACCAGCCCAAACACCACGGATACCTGAAGAACAACCACCAGTTCCATATCTTCCCGTAAATAAATCTCCAAAATCTTTTGCGTTTCCAAGAGTCGAAATAGTAACATAATCTATGATGTTTGTTGTGGGATCACCACCTCCATTGACACCACGGGTGTTGGATGAAACTGAAGTTACATATTGGTGTGCTGCTGTTAAATCACCAAAGTCTTTTGCATTACCAGCAGTTGGAATTGTGATATAATCAATTGTGTTTCTCATTGTAGGAGATGATCCACCTAAAAATAACCCACGAGCACTAGATGCACTCACTGCATTGTTAGCAACCTCTACAAATCTCTCTGCTGTTGTTCCCTTTGGTAATGTTAACCAGTTCTGTGAGGTATATCCTGCTCCACCTTGGAATGTTGGACCAGCAGTAGGATCAACATTTCTTGTAAGTCCTGGATTATTTGTTGTGACACCAACGGGACTATTGTTTAATGATTGTGTTGGGGTGCTTTGACGATCACCATATGCCATGAGAACGTGTCTTCCAGTCTTATCTGCAAAGATATTCTCTCCATCATAACAGCAGAGAAGAACAGTTCGGTCATCATCTGGACCTGGATGAACTTCTAACTCTCTGGTTGGTGGTGTAAAGGTTGAAGTATAAACTGCGTGTCCTTTACAGACACGAACATTAGAAAGATATCCATTAACTCCTTGTCCAGCAGATGCTTGATTCCATTTACCAATATTAAAGAAATCAGTTACAGCAGCTGCAGTTCCACTCATTGTGGTTGTATTTTCTAAAACACCATTAACGAACATCTTAAGAGATGTTCCATCTTTTACTGCGGCAATGTGATACCAAGTGCCGACTACTGGTGTCGTTGAGGAACTAACTGCCTGCCATGAAGAACCATTATAGATTGTAAATACAAATTTGTTACTTGCTCCACCCACACCAGTGTGGTTGTAACCAACCCAATATGAACTTTCTACTCCAAGAAATAGATTATTTCCTGGTAGGGAATTATAATATATCCAACACTCAAATGTATTACTATCATCGATACGAAAATCAATGCTATGAGCAATGTCTAAACGGTCATCAGTGCCATCAAAATATACTGACCCTGTATTCTCAGTGACTGTTGTAAGATTAAGAGTCCTGCGAAGTAATCCTGGGTTTGCACTTTGTGCGTGAGCATTACCAGCAGCAGTGATTGTATGTCTCCCTGATGAATCTAATGTCGCATCAGTGGCAGATTGACATGCTAAGAGAACAGTTACATTATCTGCTGCAGGGAATACAACTCCTTTTGGTGGTTTAGTATGAACTTCTAATTCTCTGGTTGGTGGTGTGAAGTTTCCAGTATAAACTGCATGTCCTTTGCAGATACGAAAGTTAGAAATATAACCATTAAAAGTATTTGATGTAAAATTCCCCTGTCTACCAATTACAAACGGTTGTGCTCGGTCGTCAAGTGACCCTGTAGTTGTATTTGTAGATTGTAAGACTCCATTAACATAAAGATGGAGAACTTGTTTGTGTCTAGTTATTGCTATGTGATACCAAGTTTGTAATGATATAATATTTGTTTTTGTTACCGTATAATTAGTGCCACCTATAGAATGATAATATGATATTGTGTGTCCATCATAAAATTCTCCTAAAAGTTGTGATTCTCCAGCAGAGGAATTTCTTTGACCAAATAATCTATTAGTTCCAGTAGCATTAAAATAAAACCATCCCTCTATAGTATAATCACCCGTTCCCATAGTAAAATCTGTACTATCAGGCATGGACAAGTAATCACCATTACCATCAAAATATACTGACCCAGTAAATTCATCCTGGACTATTGGTGCCGCAATCTTATCTACTCTTAGTTTTGCCATGACTTATAACCCTCCGTGTGCATTAGAACAACCAGATTGATATGCTCTACCTGATGTTAAATTACCAAAATCAACAGCATCACCCTCTGTTGCAATATTAACATACTCAATATCAGTTGAATAACTATTAGATCCCCCACCCAATACAACACGAGTTGGTGATGATACTGCAGCCATTCCGAATTTTGAAGTCGTTAAATCTCCAAATTTAACTCCATTACCTCCAGAAGATATGTTAATAACTTCTATATCTGTTTTTGGAGTTGCTCCATTACCAGCATAGATGCCTCTTACAGAATTACCAGCACCAGAGGTGTAACTTGTTAGGCCGCTTAAATCTCCAAAGGATTGAGAATTACCCAATGTTGGAATAGTTACAAATTGGATTTTAGTTGTTGTTAATGCGGGTTGAGATGGTGCTCCCGGTGCTCCGTTGTGAGGTGCAAATCCTCCTGCAAATATTCCACGGGTTGGTGAATTTGCCTGATTCATTCCTCCAGGATGATCAAAACTTAAATCACCAAATTCTATTGATTCTCCAAAAGATGCAATTGTGATATAATCAATATTATTCCATCCACCAGAATAAGCTCCTCCATAGGAACTAGAAAGAATACCTCCCATGATGAGACCTCGGGTCTCATTACTTGCGCCACAAGAATAAACTGTTGCAGTTCTTAAATCCTCAATATCTGCAATAGACCCTGTAGATGCAAAAGTATATGCTTCTAAGTTATCTTGGTATGCACCAGATGGAAAAACTCTTCCACCAAACTTAACACCACGAGTTGATGATGAACATGCTCCTGCTTCAAAGGAGTCCGTAAGTAAATCACCAAAGTTTATTGCATCTCCTGTTGATGATATGTTGATATAATCCATATCATCAGTCATCGAGGCGCTTGCACTTCTCCCTCCAGGAAAAACACCACGAGGACCAGGAGTTGGTTGAGCAGGTATGCCAGCTGCACCATCTGTTAGTAAAACTCCGTCAACTTCAATAGCAACAAATCCAGCATCATAACCAGAATTATCAGTTCTTACAACATCAATAGTGTTGATAGTTCCACTACCACTTACAAGTGTTACAAAACCATTAGTGGTATGTTGAACATAACTATTACTATTTACTCTACCCTTAGTAACATTATTATTATCATAAATTCTTACTGAACTAGAAAATGAAATAGGTGGAACTGGTGTAAAAGTTAATCCACCAGTGCCCTCAGATCTATCACCAGCACTGGAATAATTAGCAACACCTCTAAAACCACCTTCAGGAGTTTTTAGTGCTGAAACAGCGGCCAGCATGCTACTGTATATCAATGTGGGAGTACCAGCATGTCCAAGATTAGGAGTATCAGTAGACATCACCCACCATTCTCCCTGAGCATAAAACTCTAGCCTCTGGGAGTCCGTATTAAATCTGATTGCACCTTGTGGGATCTCTGATGGGGGGAGACTCATATTTTTATACCTCTAACATATTTATGAAAGACCACCGTGAGAGTCTGAGTTTTGTTGACCACTATACAGGAATGGTGCGTAATTTAAATCACCAAAATCTGATGCGTTTCCAGTAGATGCGATTTTTACAAAATCCATCGTGTTAGTGTAAGCAGGAACAGAACCGCCACCAAATACACAATTTACGGTATTTGATGTACCACCTCTTCCACTTCCACCAACAGTCATATCACCAAAGTCTACTGCATTTCCTAGTGATGCTACTGTGATATATGAAATAGTATTAAGTCCGGCCGGTGTAGTATATCCACCAGCAATTAAACCTCTCGTTGTATTCCCACCACCAGCCTGTTCTCTTTGGGCAACGGATAAATTACCAAAATCTGCTGCATCACCTGTTGTTGCCATAGTTATATAATCTATCGTATCATCAGTATATGGAGATGGTCCGGGATTACCACCAGCAAATACTCCACGAGTTGGAGATGCATTAGATGCAACGTTTCTTCTTGCAACTAGCAAATTACCAAAATCTGCTGCATCACCTAATGATGCAACAGTTACATAGTCTATTCTATCGGTCATTGATCCTGTAGTTCCACCACAGAAAACTGCTCTAGTGTTGCTTCCAGCTCCGCCAAGGGATCTACGATTTTGAGTTAAATCTCCAAAATCTACACCATTTCCTGTAGTTGCAATGGTTATGTATTCAATTTGATTAAGACCTGGACTTCCATTACCACCACCAGTTAAACCTCTAATGTGATTTGATGCTTTTCCACCTTCTCCAATTTGAACAGGTGAAATTAGATCTCCAAAACTTTTTGAATTACCCTGCGTTGAAATTTGTATATACTCAATAGTGTTAAGAAAGTTTGTTATGGTTGGTGTATATCCACCAGAGAATATTCCACGACCAGCACCTCTTTGTTCTGTTGTGCCTGATGGTGGAACAAAATATCCTTGTGTATCAAATGTTGTGACACCCCCAAACTCTGTGCCAGATGTGAAGTCTCTGGTGAGTGATGGATTATCTGTAGCAACTGTTGGGTCTCCATTTACTTCAACAAGGTGTGCAGTTCCAATATCTGCATTTGACACTGCTGCTACGGAATCTGGATTATTGCAACAAAGAATTCTAGTTCCATTAATTGGTTCTAGTGCATGAACTGGTGGTGTGAAGTCTGATGTATAAAGTCTACGTCCGGCAACAACTCTCAAGTTAGAGATTTCACCATTCATGTAGTTACCACCACCATGTAGATTTTTTCCAACAATAAATGCATATGTACTGTTGGAAGATGAATAATTTCCAGCAGCAAAAGTTCCATTTACAGTTCCGGCGTCATTATCTACTTCTCTTCCATCAACATACAGTGCTAATGTCTTATCACTGGACTTAAATACTGCTGCAATATGATGCCAAGTGTTTAATGTGAGACAATCATTTGCCCCCCAATTTATATAATTTCCTGATGCTCCTCTACCTACTGCTGCATATATGCCAGTAGCATCTGCTTGACCGTCTGCCTGAGACATAATATGAATATAAAATCCTGTTTGGGCACTACTCCCTCCAGTACCCCAAGCAAATTGTCTAGTTGCAGTGCCTGTTTTTGCCCAGAATTCTACTGTCCAATCGGTGGCACCATTGTGAAGAAAATTAAAATTTCCTGCATTACCGATAGATAAATGATCATTACCATCAAAACTCACAGACCCTGTGACTGCTGTGGGGGTTTCTAACCCAGAGATTTTATCGGTGCGTAATATTCCCATTATAACCCTCCGTGTCCTGTTGACATTCCACCACCAGAAGAATGGAATGCATTTGTTGCATTTCCAAAGTCTATTGCGTTTCCCTGTGTTGAAATTTGCACGTATTCAATCGTGTCGTATACTGAAGGAGAGTTCCCTCCTGCTATAAATGCACGAGTTGCTGATGCAAATCCAGAACCTTGAGACCTTGCTGCACTTATGTCACCAAAATTAACTGAATTTCCTCCAGTTGAAAGAGTTACATATTCAATTATATTTTGGTTTGCCGAACCAGTAGAATATCTTCCTCCCATCACTACTCCACGAGTTGCATTTGAACTAGCAGAACTCATACCTCTATTCGTTGTTAAATCTCCAAAGTCCTGTGCATCTACACCTGTGGTTGAGATATTTACAAACTGGATTGTATTAGTTAATGAAGGCCATGCTCCACCACCAAATGCTACTGCTCTTGTTGGTGATGCACATGCTGTTAGATATGCTCCTGAAAATAATGTATTTCCGTTAAAATCTTGTGCATTAACTCCCTCTGATGCAATTGTGATGTATTGTATTAAATTTGTAAATGGAGTGGGCCCACCACCAAAGAATATTCCACGAGTTTGATTTGAAGCAGCACCAGAAATTCTATTTGCTTGTGTTAGATCTCCAAAATCTTGAGAATTTCCTGTTGATGATAGTGTTATATATTCAAGTATATTTGTAGTTGCTGGGTTTGTATAACTCATGGCAGTCACTCCACGAGTTGATGATGCAACTGATCCACTTTCATATACGGTATCACTTAAAAATCCAAATTGAACTGAATTTCCGACTGATGCCGTGTTAACATAATCTATTTGATTCATACTGTTAGATCCCAGTGGGAATGCTGCGCGAGCACCAGTTTCTCTATCACCAGCACTTGCAAGATCTGGTGTTGCAGTATGAACCTGAAACCATGCCGAGCCATTCCAATACTCCAACTTCTGTGAGTCGGAGTTAAATCTCATTGCGCCTGCCGGAATCTCTGCTGACATGTTACACTACCTCTGTCATTATTTATCCAAGACCCCCATGAGAGTCTGAGCAACCACCACGAACACCACTAACTGTTCTCATCATATCTCCAAAGTCTTGTGCATTTCCAGTTGATGCAATGGTTATATAGTCCATTGTATTAAGACCTTCTAAACCTATTACTCCTCTAGAAGAATTAGACATACCAACATTTCTACCTTTCGCCACTGATAAATCGCCAAAGTCTTGTGCATTTCCTGTTGATGAGATAGTTACGTAATTAATTACATCTGTTACATCTGGGGTTATACCACCTGCCCATATTCCTCTCGTAGGACTTGCTAAGGAAGCTGGACCCCAAACAGCACCAATCAAATCTCCAAAGTCGTTTGCATTTCCTGTTGATGCAATGGTTACATAATCAATTATATTTGTCTCTGTTGTGGTATCTGGTTGTTGATAACCTGCGGCAAAGCAACCACGGGTTGGTGATGCGAGACCATTAAGACCTCTCCTAGCCTGTGTTAAATTACCAAAGTCAAGTGCATTTCCTGTTGATGCAATGGTTACATAATCCATCACATCAGAGTTAGCTGGACCATAACCACCACCAATTATTCCTCTGGTGTTATTGGATAATGCACCCACTTCATATACTGCTACTGTTCTATCACCAAAATCGAGAGAGTTTGATGTTGTTGCAAGAGTGGAATACTCAAGAGTATTATCTCCACTTGGTGATGATGGTGTTCGTGAACGTGAGTAAACTCCTCTAGTTGAACTTGCAAGTGCGCCAACATAACTTGTTTCTGCAGTTAAATCACCATAATCTTGAGCATTTCCTAATGTTGTAATATTAATATATTCAATTGCATTAGAGTTAGATCCTCCAACAATTAAACCACGACCATAACGACTCTCTCTGGTTACAGTATCACCAGTTGGGAGATAGAAATAAGCATTTGAGTTTATTTTGGTGACACCCTCAAAGGTTACTTTCCTATCATCACCGACTTGTGGTGTGAACTTTGATCCGGTTTTTCCTGGATTAACTTTAGAAACATAAAAATTATCGTATTTTGTAGCAACACCATCAGCACCAATAGAATAGATGACAACAGTATGTTGACTGTGCGTTGCTTGAAAATAGCGAACTTCTGAAGCACCATCAGTGGATGATGCCCATGCTTGCTCTGCTCCAAGACCATTTGATTCACGAATCTCTACCTGATATGAACCACCAGATGTTATTGTATCGTATTTGAGAATATATCTTGCACCAACTACTGTGTTAAATGCAGTGCTTGTGGCACGACCATTTGATGCGCCATCGTTTGTAATCGTCAGTTGCCCTGATGATACCGATAAGGTTGAATTAGATGCAGTCCATCCAGAGGCATCACTATCAAAAGTTCCATTAGTAACTAATTGAGTATTATAAACCTGATCTAGATCTCCATAACCCGTAATGGTCTTCCCAGTTGCTTCTGTGAGTGGGTTATCAGGGTCTTGGCAACATAAAAGAACAGTGCCTGGAACTCTTTTGAGTTCTCTGGTTGGTGGAATGAAGTTATCTGTGTAGAGTGCAGTGCCTTTATTTACACGGATATTTGAGAGAAATCCTTTGAATCGATATAAAGTTGCGGCAAAACTGGTTGCAGGTTGACCGATTGTTGCTCCCTGATCTGTATAGTTAGTAGAACCTGTGTTTATACTTCCAGAAATTTTTATACCATTGAGAAATACAAGTCCACTACTTCCATTTCTTACAACTGCAAAGTGATGCCATTCTCCATGCTTGGGAATCCCATAATTTGTAACTCCGGTTGAACTAGGGAATCCATAAGTGTAAAAATTATCATCAGTGTTGATGCCGATAAAAATTCCAGTGCTATTATTATCAGTATTTCTACTATCAAAAATTGTTCTGATTGCTCCAGTGTCTGAAACATTAAACCATCCTTCAATCGTAAAATCACCTGTTCCAAATGCAAAATCTGAAGACTTAGGAAGAACTAAACCGTCTCCATTTAGATTAAACTCAACAGACCCAGTGATTGCACTACCACCACCAGACTTCACAATAGGTGTCAGAAGACCAGGAGTAAGTTCACTTGCAACTGCATTTCCATTAGCACTAATAGTCTTACCAGTCTTTTCAAGTGCTGCATCAGTCTTTGATTGACAAGCAAGAACAACAGTTCCCGGAATAACTTCAAGTTCTCTCATTGGAGGTTTGAAGTTTGATGTGTAGAGTGCTTTGCCGTTGACTATGCGGAAATTAGAGATAAATCCATTTAAAGTAAAAGTATCATCTAAAGTAGATCTAGTTCCAAGAATGGGAGAAGTTGTTGTAACTAAATCAACTGAAGTTGAGTTTGTATGAATTCCCTTAAGAGAACCGTCAATCCATAATTTATAAACACCAGATTCTTTGGTAAGTGCTATATGCACCCACTTATTTAATTCTATCTCTGTCTCTATGTGAGAAGATGTATCTACAACAAAAAATTTAAGAGTTGTATCTGTAATGTATATTCCTGGATTTCCTGCAGCTGCACCGGTTGCGGGTCTACAATCAAAGAAGTATCCATTATCCGCAGCGTTTTTGTATAACCATCCTTCAATAGTAAAATTTCCGGTTCCTGCAGATATTGTTCCATTTCCATCTACTTCCAGATAGTCTCCACTACCATCAAACTGAACCGAACCAGTCGTCTCAAAGGTTTCTGTGCTTGTAATCTTGTCTACTCTTAAATTTGCCATCTTAGAAACCTCCTAGACCACCGTGTGAGTCTGATGTACAAGCTCTTCTGCCAGTAGGGGAAATATCATCGCCAAAATCTATGGCATTTCCTGCTGTTGATATAGTTACGTACTCAATAGTATTTGAATACACCGCAGTGTTTGGTACTTGATCACTAGAATTGAATATTCCACGAGTGGCATTAGAAGTTCCACAATGATGACTTCCTGCTACCATAAGATCCCCAAAATATTGGGATTGTCCCAATGATGCAAGAGTTAAATATCCGATTGTTGATGTTTTACCCGGTGATCCGTCTATATTTGCTCCTCCATATATACCACGAGAACCATTAGAAACTCCACCACCAGAATATCCACCGGAAAATAAACAAAGTCCACTAAAATCAATAGAATCACCTTTTGATGCTATTGTCACATATTGTACACCGTCATCACCTTGAGGTGAAGGTGTAGGGCTAGGACTAGATCCACCAACAAATACTCCACGAGTTGGTGATGCGATAGGTGCTGGTCTCAAAATTCCATTACCAGATAAATCTCCAAAATCTAAGGCATTTCCCACTGTAGAAATTTGTATATAATCAATTGCATTAATTCGTGCTGAAACATAACCACCCGCAATAAGTCCACGAGTAGAACTTGATAATGCTGAACTTCTGGTTCTGTCTGTATTCATATCACCAAAATCAGCTGCTTGACCCCCGGATGCTAAGGCAATATAATCTAAACTCTCTCCTGCCGAAGGAGATCCAATACTTTGATGCCATACTCCACGAATAGCACTTGACATAGCACCATGATCAGTTCTTGCATCAGCAACTAAATTTCCAAAATCAATTGCATTGCCCGTTGAGGTAATATTTACAGAAGATATACTTGATTGCATAGTATATGTTGGTCCCGGAGCATATCCACCAGCAAATACTGCACGACCAGCAGCACCACCTCTAGCATATGAATTCACTGTCTTCCAATTGTTTCCATCAAAGAACTCAAGTGTT
>Ga0208130_1001321_pt1 | contig 12069 bp, 9 predicted proteins | sample ETNtaG_31_FD_185771 | JGI IMG/M metagenome (GOLD analysis project Ga0208130, IMG submission 185771) | Marine microbial and viral communities from oxygen minimum zone, Eastern Pacific Ocean - ETNP201310SV78 (SPAdes) (version 2) | ecosystem: Environmental > Aquatic > Marine > Oceanic ...
AAACTTTTCATCAGTAAATGTAGTTATTTCTAACATGTATGGCCCCGATGATCATTTTGATATTGAAAGGTCACACGCATTAGGTGCAATTATTAAGAAAGTTCATGATGCAAATATAAATAACAATGATGAAGTTGAACTTTGGGGAACAGGAAAACCAATTAGAGAATGGCTTTATGTAAAGGATGGAGCTAAAGCACTAATTAATTCTATTAATCTAGATTCTGGACATCATTTTTTTAATGTTGGTGTCGAAAAAGGAATTTCAATTTTAGAATTAGCAGAAATAATTAAAGATAAGTTTGGTTGGGATGGAAAATTTGTATTAGATACTTCAAAGCCAGATGGAGTGCTTGAAAAAAAGGTAGATGGAACTCTGGGAGTAGAAAAATTAAATTGGAAACCTGAAACTGACTTAGTTGATGGAATCCAAACTACTGTGGATTGGTATATTAATAAATATGAATAATAAAAATATTAAAAATATAATTCATAATGATGAGCTTTACTCAAGCATATTTGATTTAAACAATATAAGCGAAGGTTTAGATTTTCTTACAAATGATGATTCATTTGTACAGGTAGGTACATGGAAATATGAAAAAGGTAAAATACTTGATGCCCATTATCACAATACTTTTGAGAGAAAATCTTACATTACTCAAGAAGTAGTTCTGGTACTTGAGGGAATTATTATTTGCAATCTATACACAACAGATGGTGAGTTTATTACTAGTGAAGAGATTAAGCAGAATCAATTAATTATTCAATTTCAAGGAATACATGAATATAAAATTATAAAAAATAGTAAGGTATTAGAAATTAAAAATGGGCCTTATTTTGGGGCTGATAAGGACAGAACAAGAGTAAATATTAGAAATGATTAATCAAGTAGAGCCAAATATTTCAACTGAAGATATTGAAAGCGTATCGCAATACATGCAGTCTGGTTCATGGATTACTGAACACAAGTTAACAAAAGAGCTTGAGGACAAACTAGCAAGTTATGTAGATAGAAAATATGCGGTTGCAGTTCCTAATGGAACAATTGCTATTTATTTAGCACTAATTGCTTCTGGAATAAGAGAGGGACATAAAGTAGCTGTTCCAAATATAACTATGATAGCAACTATTAATGCGATCATTTGGGCAGGCGCAGAACCAGTGATTGTTGATGTTGATAATACTCTATGTATGTCTCTTGATTCTTTAAAAAAAGTACCTGAAATTAATGCTGCTATTTTTGTTCCTTTGAATGGAAGAGTAGGCTCAGGTTTAGAAATACAAGACTATTGCGAGGATAAAGACATTATTTTAATTGAAGACTCAGCTCATGCATTAGGGTCTTCATATCTAAATCAGAAATGTGGCTCATTAGGAAGTCTAAGTATTTTTTCTTTCACCCCTCACAAAATAATCACTATGGGACAGGGAGGAATGGTCTTGTTAGATGATGAAAGCTTGTATCAGAAATTAATTGATATAAAAACTTTTAATAGAAAAAAAGATAAAAGTGATGTTCATGAAGGTTTTGGCCTTAATTTTAAAATTACAGATTTGCAATCTTCACTGGGTTTATCACAACTCACTAAATTAGAAGAATTTATTAAGTTGAAGAAAGAACTTCATAGTCAATATTCAAATAATATAAATAATAAATATTTAAAGTCATTTAATGAAAATGAAACCCCTTGGTTTATTGATTTTTACTGTAATAGCGAAAGCCAAAGAGAAGAATTGCACTTATATCTTAAACAAAAAAATATTGAAACAAGATTTTCATACCCTTCTCTAAGTAGCCAATCATATTTACAAAATATAAAAAAAACAGATTTGACTTTTTCTGAAGAAATTTCAAACAATATTTTATGGCTTCCATCATCTACTAACCTATCAAGAGAAGATGCTAAATATGTTTCTAGTGCAGTTAATAACTTTCTTGAAAATTAAGACTATCTTTATTAAGTGAGTAATTTAAATACATCCCTTAAAGATACCTCTTTAATAATTGCTACATATAACGAAGAAGAGTCTCTTCCCTTCGTGTTAAACGAAATCAAAGAATATGATTTTGGTGAGGTAATTATTGTAGATGGTCATTCAACAGATAATACTGAAATGATTGCAAGAGAGTATGGTGCTACTTTCATAAAACAAGATGAAAAAGGTTGGGGCAGTGCTGTCTTGCAGGGAATTTCTGTTTCAACTAATAAATATATTACTTACATGGATGGAGATGGTTCTTATAACCCTATTGCAATACTAGAAATGAAATCTTTAATTCAAAATTATGATGCTGTTTTTTCATCTAGATATAAAGATGGTGCAAAAAGCCCTGATGATACATTTATTAGAGCAATTGGAAATCGATTGTTTACATTTCTTGTTAGGATCTTATTTAAATGTCGAATTTCAGATGCCTTATTTTTCTACCCATTATTTAAAAGAGAAATCCTTGAAAATATCGACTTAAAATCAAAAGACTTCACTCTTTGTTTAGAACTACCAGCTTTGGTACATTTGAATAAATTAAGATATACGGAGATTTTAAGTTTAGAAAGGGAAAGATTTGCAGGAGTTACTAAAGTTAACGCTTTTTATGATGGTTTAAAAATCCTAAAAGGCATGTTAAATCTTAGGTTTAGAGCATGAAGCTTCATCTTGGTTCAGGTAGTAGGTATATAAAAGGATATTTGCATGTAGACATTGCTGATTATGAACATATAGACATTAATTCTTCAGTAGATAAACTTAATACTATTGATAATGATACTGTTGATGAAATTTACGCCTCACATGTCCTAGAGTACTTTGACAGAAATGAAGTTGAATCTGTTTTAAACGAATGGAAAAGAGTTTTAAAAAAAGATGGAGTATTAAGAATTGCAGTACCAAATTTTGAAGCATTAATTGAGGTATACCAAGAAACAGCTGAGATTGAAAAAATTTTAGGACCTTTATATGGTAAATGGGATTTAAGCAATGGTAGTTTCATTTATCACAAAACTGTATATGATAAAAATAGTTTAACTGAACTTTTAGAACGTATAGGATTTTCTGATATTGAATCATGGGACTGGAGAGAAGTGTTCAAAGATAATCTAGAATACGATGACCACTCCCAAGCGTATTTTCCTCACATGGATAAGGAAAATGGAATTCATGTAAGTTTAAATATTCAATGTAAAAAGTCATGAAAAATAATACTAAAACATTAATTTCATTTACAACTTTTGTAATCTCTCTATTTACTTCCTACTTTTTAGGTGAAATTTTTTATAACTCAATTGACGGAACTGATTTTTATAGATACTTCAGATATATAGAGTACTTTAATGGAACAGTAGAGACACCTTCACGTGAGCAAGGATTATTTTACTTTTGGTTTATAGCTAATTTTATTGAATTTTCTCAAAACTATTACCTGCCCGATAAATGGGAATATGTTTACAGCACAGCAATCCAATTAGGAAACTTGGTTCTCTACCTAATAGGTTTATTGGGTTTATTTTTATGGCTAGCTTCAAAAAAAATAAACAAAAGTGTAATCTTTCTTTCTTTCTCAGTTCTTAATTTTTTTCCTCCAATCTACGGCGGAAGGTTGATCATGAAACCAGAAATAATAGTTTTTTGTTTTTTGCCTTGGGTTTTTATAGGTATTGACAATTATTTTAAGAATCAAAACAAACTGAACTTAATTTTAATTGCACCCTTGCTTTCTTTGTTAGTCACAAGTAAAGGAACAATAGCAATAATGGTATTCTTATCCCTTCTGTATTTATATTTTGAAGACATAAAAAAAATTAATATAAAAAATTTGATAGTCCCTGTTGGAATTTTTACTGTTCTAACAACTTTATTGTATAACGAAAATTCTAATATAAATTCTGTAAGTCTTTTGCTCCACCAGGAATTGGATCAATACTTATTTAAAGCCCAAATAAGTTTTCTTTATAATATTAATTTTGTTGAGTTGTTTACTAATCCCTTTAGGAGTCGGCATGCAAATTCTTTGATTGGTATAACGTTAATTGATTTATTCGGGGACTATTTCAATAGATACTGGGATCACAGTAGAAGTCTTTTTTTAGCAAACAGAAAAGAATTGTTTGAATTTTTACCAAATCCCAGAAGAAACGTCTCTTTACTTTTATCTATTATATTTGTAGTTTCATCAATGTTTTCTAGCTCCAATAAAACTTTTAAAAAACACCGAAGAGTTTATTTAATCGGAACATTAATTTTAGCTCTGACTTCTTTAGGGCTTTTTGGCTTGCACTTCAATCCAGAAAAAGGTGATACGGTTAAAACACATTACTATTTTTATTTAATTGCAATTTCATTCACTGTTATATTTATTCAATATTTATCAAATAGAAAGTACTCAATCCAATTACTTTCTGTATTATTAACAATCATTATATCTTTATTCATTTTTGGTTTTCCAAAAACTTATGATTCAGAATTTGAAAGTGCAATGCAAGACAAACTAGCTGTAACTGTGGGGTGTAACATTTCTTCTTTGTATTATGACAATTATTTTTCTTATGAAACCAAATGCCTTAATAAAAATATTGCAACTTGTGGTTTTTATGAAGAGTATGCAAAGCCAGAAAATCATCCAGACGGATATTTAATATTTCAAAATGATGATTTTTTTAATCCAATTAATTTAATTGATACTTCAGGCTATACAGTTACCGTAAATGGGTATGCTGAATGTTTAAATTATGCTGAAGGGGGTTATTACAGAAATATAAATAATATTTTTAATGAAGATAGAACCCCTCTAGTAAATAATTTGGTAATGCTCCTATCTTTTATTTCACTTATTGGATTTACTGTCTTAGCCAAAAAAGATAACTAACTTTTCAACCTATGGAAGAGTTACTTCAATTATTTGACCAGATGTAGTGCCAACAAGAAGGGTTTCAGTTCCTGAATCGTTAATTGTAGTTATAGAATAAGGTATCAAGTTTTTTTCTAAAACAATCACTTCACTTTCTTTCTGAACATTAATTGCCCAAATAGTACCCGTGCAGAAATCGCCAACAAAAAAGTAGTCTTTCCATTTTGTAGAGTTAATTAATTCTGTGCCTCCAATAACTGCACAATAATCATTCCCATGAGGAAATACATAATTAGGAAATACCGTTGATTCTATCAAATCATTTTGTGTCTCAATGTCAACAGGTGTGCTTGGATAATTAGCATTGAAATAAGACTCATACCAAGGCCATCCAAAAAAAACAGGTTCTTTAATATCGTTTATATTGTCAACAATATTTATTTCTTCCCAATGAGAATTTCCAACATCTGGAATAATAAGACTGTCATTTTGAAAAAAACAGGACCACGGGTTTCTCAATCCAAAAGCCAGATAATTTATTCTAGGATCATTTACTTCTGTTAAAGGATTTTCTAAAAGATCAATGTTAGAAATTGAAAAGACTTTTCCCCATAATGTATCAAATTTTGCTGAATGTCCTGGACTCTCTAAATCACCCAAACAAAGGATAATATTTTGGTCCTTTTGTAAGATTTTTCCTCCCCAGTGAATCTTTGTAGTTTCAACGTTGCCGTCAGATATCATAGCTAAACTTTTTTCATTCCCAAGTTTTAAGTCTGGTAATACTTCAAATGCAGAAAGGTGATATTTATTATCTACTCCTGTATAGGTTACAACCAAATAATCTTTGGAATTTAAATTCATAAAATCAAATGTGTGAAGTCCAGATTCTCTTTGTGTTCTTGTTTTTTCAGATAAATCTAGCACTTCTACAACATTTTTTTCTGAATCAACTCCATAAATAAATCCTTCTGTTTCAGAAAACATGTAGTTAAAATTTAATGGATTATTAACTCTAATAAAAGAAATAATATTTTGACCATCAATAACTATATCAATACTGGCTTCTCCAAAATTTGGAGCTTCTATCAAATTTAAATCTTTAATACCCTTATCACTTAGCTGTTCAAGATATAGCTCATATTCACTTAATTTTAATGATTCAGTAACAGCATTTTTTTTGATACCAACAACTAAATCAACCAAATCACCATTTTTAAGTTCAGAGCCCTGAATGAGGTTTGTGCCTAAAATCATATCTATACATTCTTCTCTATCAGTAACTTGCTTAACTATCCGAATTTCAATTTCAATTTCATTATCTAATTTAATTTTGTTCATGATTTCCAATGACTCATCAAGTGATATCTCGCAATTGTTAAAATTTAAAGGGAGAGAAGGTGGGTAGCTAGTTGCACAATAGGTAAAAAATAATACCATTAAAAGAATTAATTTATTTATAGATTTTGACACATTTCAATGTTAGCCTTTGTAGTTTTTATAAAAAATTAATAGGTTAATTTATATTAACTAACCATTAGGAACCACAAATGAAAACTGATCCAAATAATAAGCTTCGTGAGAATCTATTTGAGATTTATAATCATATTTTATAGTTTGGTTATTGAGAATTTCCACACTTGTACTTGTATCAAATAATGTAATAGATTGAAATATATATTTATATTCATTTTCCCAAGTGTCACTTAAAGAGGATTCATTAGAAACTATGTTGTTAATATTTAATCTAAAACTATATTCTTCATTATCTAATGTTAAATAGACGTCTTTATATTTTGTTTTCTTACTGCTTCCCGTATCAGGAATCATTTGAAACTTTAATTTTACAAATTTTGCCTTTGAGGAACCGTCTACTATTCCATTGAAATTAAAACTTACGACATCACCCACATTTACAACCTGGTTTTGTGGACCAGTGTTTAAAAATTCTCCAGAAATCTGATCAGCAGAATTAATTGACGGTGGAGTATATGAAGATCCATTGCTATTTATTACAAATGACTTATTAAATAAAGGGTTTGAGGTATTTTCGAGAGTTGTGGTTGTAGTCGAAGATGAACCACTTGATCTCCAAGAAAAAGTTGTAATCCTTTCAAGTGAATACCTGTCAATATTACAACCAGAAAAATTAAATTGGTTTATAGTTAGCTCTTTGCCAAGAAGTACTTGAAATCTCATGCCTGTTTCATTTCTGAAAACTAGATATGCACTATCTGAAATTATGGTTTCATTATTTAAGTTTTGAATGGCTTTAAGGCTGGTACCTGAATTGTAAGCTCTTATTTCAGTATTTAAATATCCTCTCTCAACGGTAAAGGATTGCCCATCTTTTGCTGTAACTTTCATTAATTCAGTACCGATCAACAAAATTTCTCCAACGAAAGCTTGGTTTTCATTACTCAACTTAATTACTGAATCATCAATTTCTATTTCATCAGATGTGTCAAGCCTGTTATCTGATATTGTATCTGTAATATAAACAATGTTAAAAGTATCTGTTGTGCTAAATGCTTCACCTGCTGATACATTTTTATAGAGTCCAGATGAACTATTTTTAGAGGTAATTAAAACCTTGCTTACCTCTGTATGTGAAGAAACTTGTTGAGAGGAAGTTGTTCCTACTGAGAACTCTCGATTGCCTGTGGCTTTAACAACAGTGCCATCTCCACTTTCAGCAAAGCTGTAAAACCATACTCCCTCTGTTAAGTTTTGAAGATTAAAAGTGGCTTCCGTTAGATTCAAAGAAGTTGACACAGAAGTCGGAATTACATTTGTTATCTTTGATGAAAATGGCGGTATAAAGTAGAAGTTATAATTTGTACTGCCATCTCCAACTATTTTTATTTTAATTTTATTACTATCTTCCTCGAAAATTTCGGTAGTGTTTGAGGATTGAGAAAAAGAACCATTACTTACATTCAAAGTGCTTGGGACTGCTCCATTTGAATACAGGTTTGAAACGCCCGTATTGAGTGATCCAAGATAAGGAGTGCCACATACACTTTCTGAATTTTCAATTCCTTTAAATAAGCTAACTACTTCGTTTGAAGACAGTGAGATGCTAGGGACAGTACCATATTTATCATTAGCTTCATTCAAGTTTGCCTCAACTACTGTCGTTGTAGTAGTGCTTGGAACTGTTGTTGTAGTAGTGCTTGGAACTGTTGTTGTAGTAGTAGTTGTGTCTGAGTTAGAATTTGAAGTGTAGCTATTAACTCTATCTTCACAGCCAGTAAAGTCTCTCATTTTGTTAATTGTGTTTGGTCCAACATCGCCATCAGGGTCTAAACCAACATATGCCTGAAAATCACGAATTGCATCTGCAGTTTGTTGACCTAAGTATCCATCTTCATCACCAGCATCAAACCCATATTTATTAAGAAATATTTGAACATTTATCGTCTTTTCAAAATTAGTATTTTGATTATTATCTCCAACACATTCTTCTTCAATAATTATCGTAGTCGTAGAGGTACTAGGAGGTATTTCAACTGTTGTAGTAGTTGAAGTACTAGTTGAAGCTATAGTTGAAGCTATAGATTCCTCTACATCGTTACTGTTTCCAAAAGAGCAATATGATAACAATAAGAAAAAAATCAAAAGAAGATTATTTTTTTTATACTTCACAATTGAATGATAATTTAAATAATTTACAAATGAAAAAGTTTTTAATCTTTATTTAAAATTCTTAACAGATAATTCTTTACAAAATTAATTATTAAAACTAGGGGTTTCGTATCAAGAACATTTTCAAACGCATCGACAAAATAATCTATATCACTATTTTCAATAATTACTGGTGGACTTATAATCAATTTAATATCTTTATTGAAACATGCGTAGGAAAGAATTTTATATTTTGTATATAGTTCATTGATAATCGCACTTACATAGAGCTTTTCAACAAACCTAGGATCCTTGGTTATTTCTAGTGGAAGAATTTTTAACAGCTTATCAGTGTTTAAAAGATTAACTTTTTCAAAACCAATGCCCCAATGAAATCCGTCTCCTGACAAAGAATTCACATTACTGAATTTAATTAAATTTTTAACTTTTGAAGTTAAGTAGTCTCGTTTTAAATTTATTTGGTTAATAAATTCTGAATCTGAAAAAATTTCTAATGTTTTCAGTGCAATTTTGTCTTCTTCAACATAGTTTGAATATGTAGAAGAATGTAACAAAGCGTCTTTTTGACTTCCATATGCTTTTTTAAAAACTTCACTATCTACTGTATATCCTGAAATAGAAGCAATGCCACCTCCAAAACTTTTTGAATAGGTAATGATATCTGGGCAAAGATTTTCTTTGTTCATAAAATAAAACAAATTAGATGTTCTATAAAACCCGGAGTAAACTTCATCAAAAATTAAAATGATGTCTTCTTTTTTACATATATCATTTATTAAACATAGTTTTTCATAGTCCATAGGTTTAGCTAATGATGCGCTGAAAGGCTCTAGTATAATTGCATAAATGTTTTTTGGATTAGCCTCAATTGTTTGCTTTAAAAGATCTATATCTGTAACATCTATACATTTTGTTTCAAGTGATGATTGAAAATCAAAATATACTTCAGGGGAGTCTGTTATCTGTGAAGTAGCAATTAATTTTCCGTGAAAAGAATTTTCATTATGAATTAATAGATTTCGATTTCCATTGTGGTACTTGTATGCAAGTTTCAAAGCGCCTTCGTTTGCCTCAGCCCCTGAATTACAAAAATATGAATAGTTTAAATTCCCAGGAAGCATTAAAGCCATTTTCTCCGATAATAGGGCGATATTTTGATTAAAGAATTGTCTGGAAAATGGCAGCATTTCTTTCGAAGCAAATTCAATTCTTTCTTTAAGGATGCTTGGATGATTGTATCCAAGGTTTTGAGTGCCAAATCCAGATGTCAAATCTAATATTTTCTTTCCTGATTCTGTATATATAAAACTTCCTTGAGCCCTAATAACATTTTCATTTGAAAATTCAAATTTGTCTAGAAGTCCAACTTGTCCAATATTAAAGTAATTTTTATACAATTTTTTTACTTCTTTATTTGATCTATTATCTTTATTCATTATTTAATCTCTCAGCCAACCTTGATGTCAAAGCAAGCATTGTAAGTGTTGGATTTGCAATTCCTCCAGTTGGAAAAACAGAAGTGCTGTTAATAATTAAATTGTCAATACCATGATAGCGTTGACTTAAATCGCATACCGAGTCATTTTCGTTTTGACCCATTTTTGTAGTACCCATATGATGACCAATTCCAAAAATATTTTTTTCTAGATAATTTTTTAATTTTTTTTCATCGGATTTAAAAATATCATTTAGTTCAAAATCTGATTTCATCTCACTAAATATTATATTTAAATCTTTAATTGAGTTTTTTAAATTAACAAAATCCTCATTGGTAATATTCCAATCCAAAATCGTAGTATTTTCACTATCAATGTATATTTGATTTCCTTCATCAGGTTTTTGTTCTAAATGCAATACCACTGAGTAAGATTTGTTCTTTTTGAAAGCGCTTTTGAATTTTATTACAAACATGTCTAATACATCAATAACTAAAGAAAGTAAATCTTTAATTTTTATGCTTCCTGTTGAGGTTAAGTTTCTAGTCAAAATAATATGTCTTAACCTATAGAGTGATCTACTTTGGTAAACGTTTGAGTTTCTCAAAACAAAATAATTTCTTACTTCTTGATTTGTAGGTTGAAATCCAGAAAAATACTTCGATTCCATTTCTTCTAACTTGTCATCAAAAAGATGCTTAACAGTAGGTGGAGAATATGTTTTGATAAATTTATTTATTAATGGATTTTTTATAGAAACCCTCCCTACTTGAATTTGTAGGTGTTCCATAAAGTATTTTCCAAGGTTGTGATTTAAATTCTCATATGGCAAATAATTCATTAGCATTCTTGTGGTTTCTATTCCACCAGCAGCAAGAATTAACTTCTTAAGTTTTACCTCATTGGTATTACCATCTAAGTTTTCTAAAATAATGCTACTAACTTTGTTTTCGTCTAAATTCATATTAATTAATTTTGTTTTAATTAAGACATCGATGTTTTCAACCTTTTCTAAATATTCTCTGGAATGCTTTATGTAGTTTCCCCTTTGAATATTTATTGGATATGGCTTAATACTTTTCATATTTAATTCATCTGGGTCAATATTTTGTGGAATAATATTTAAAAGTTCATATGCTTTTTTATAGTGGATTTTTAAATCAGCTTTTAATATGTTCCAGGTGATGTTTTGGGTGTAGTCATGTTCGTCAAGCTCCATACACCATCCACCCCATACATTTGCATTACCTCCAAACATTCTGACTCTTGAGTGATATGAAGCGTAATTTTCTGATGGCCAATTTCCAAGATTCTTGACTTTTGCATATGAATACTGATTTATTTCTTTATTAAATTTAAAGTCTCCTGATTCAACTAAAAGAACGTTTTTCTCTTTTAATTTTAATAATTGAGATAAAGCTAGCCCTGCAATTCCTGCTCCAATAATGACTATGTCGTAATGTTCTCTGAGTTGAGATTCATTAATAATCATTTGTAAATAATAAGCTGTAAGTAGAATTTTTTAAAATAATTTTTTTATTTTTCATTATTATTATTTTAGTTGTGAAAAAACTAATTAATTCTAAGTATTTACTGATATCATTTTTTTTTCTAATTTTGTTAATTCCCGAAAATAGTAGTTCAATCTTGCCATCTATGCCTTTGGATAATAGTTCAGAAGTATTAATAACTATATTGATGATTGGATTGGCAATTAAATTAAGAGATAATAAAAAAGTTTTTACTATTTTATTTTTCACAACTCTTTTACTTAAACTCGTCTTGTTTTTACTGCCGTCAGATATGTGGAAACTTTGCTACCAAGATGATCTAATAAAAAGATTTCCTGGTGAAATTGGACAAACTATTGACAATCAACTTGAGTGCGAAAAAGTTTATCATTTAAATGTTCAAAGTAGTTCATCTTTAGCTAGAGAAATAAATTTCTATTCTAATCCTGACTCAGAGTGGCTAGGAGCTAATGCATCAAATTTTAATCTTAGTTTTCTTAATAATAAAAAATTTAACTTTAAGAGCGATGGCGATCTTGATAGAAGATGGCTTCCTTTTTCATTGACAGTTACTAAAGATTTTGATTCAAAAACTGAATACTTAAGGTTGGTGTATGTAGGTGAT
>Ga0208130_1001325_pt1 | contig 12036 bp, 14 predicted proteins | sample ETNtaG_31_FD_185771 | JGI IMG/M metagenome (GOLD analysis project Ga0208130, IMG submission 185771) | Marine microbial and viral communities from oxygen minimum zone, Eastern Pacific Ocean - ETNP201310SV78 (SPAdes) (version 2) | ecosystem: Environmental > Aquatic > Marine > Oceanic ...
AAAGATAACTGAAGACATTGAAAAACTAAGTCTAAATACATGTATAAGTTCATTTATGATTTGTATTAATGAACTTAGTGCATTAAAATGTAACAACAGGTTAATACTTGAGCAATTACTTGTTTTAATTTCTCCTTTCGCTCCTCATTTTGCTGAGGAACTTTGGAGTCAAATTGGAAACACAAAATCAATAATTGATGAAAAATACCCTGAATTTGACAAAAAATACTTAATTGAATCTGAAAAGAATTATCCAGTTTCTTTTAACGGCAAAACAAAATTTACCATAAACTTACCTTTGGAATTAGATGCTTATGAAATTGAAAAAATTGTCTTGTCTAATGAAAAAACAATATCAATCCTAAACAATACAATACCAAAGAAAGTTATTGTAGTCCCTGGTAAAATCATTAATATAGTTGTATGATAGATCCATTTCATGAATCAATTGGAATTATAGCTGCAATTCTTACAACTTCAGCATTCATCCCCCAAGTTTATAAAATTTATAAAGAAAAGAAAGCTCAAGGTGTTTCTCTTACGATGTATTTGATAATGTTTGTTGGTGTTTTACTATGGTTAGTGTATGGAATTTTAATAGGTAGCATTGCAATTATAATAGCTAACAGTGTTACTGCTATTCTCCAACTCTTTGTTATTATTTTTAAGTTAAAAAATTGATAATTTTTTTTTCAATTAAACTGTTTATTTAATTTTACAAAAATTACTTATGGACTTTATATATTATACAGACCCAGCTTATTTATACATTTTTATACCTATAATGCTGCTCAGCTATTTAATTCAAAATAAGCTAAAGTCAAAATTTAAAAAATTCTCTCAACAGACTTTATCGGCAAACTTATCTGGAAAAGAAATTGCTGAAAAAATGTTAAGTGATCATGGTATATATGATGTTAAAGTTATTTCTGTTAGAGGTCAGTTAACTGATCATTACAATCCTCAAAAGAAGACTGTTAACCTTAGTCAAAGTGTATATAATGAAAGAAATGCTGCTGCAGCTGCTGTTGCCGCTCATGAGTGTGGTCATGCTGTTCAGCATGCAAAAGGATATGAATGGTTGCAGATGAGGTCAATATTGGTACCAATGGTTGGAGTAACTTCAAATCTTGGAATTTGGATTTTAATTGCAGGAGCTTTTATAACACAGACATCCCCAACTTTAGGTGGTAGTCTTGTTAGTATTGGAATTTTGGGCTTTGCTTTTGGTACATTGTTTAGCTTAGTAACACTTCCTGTTGAATTCGATGCTAGTAAAAGAGCTATTTATTGGCTTGAAAGAAAAAGAATTGTAAATCAAAGAGAACTAGTCCAATCTAAAGAAGCTCTCAAATGGGCAGCAGGTACATATGTTGTAGCTGCTCTAGCATCAATTGCTAACCTAGTATATATATGGATGAGGTTTGGTAGACGAAATTAACCTTTTATATATTTTTCAATTGCCATTGCCATTGATGGAGACACTTCTGTGGGTGCCTTAATATCAATTCTGAGATTTTTACCAACTGCAGCCTCTTCAGTTGTATTTCCGTAAACGGCAATAAGAGTTTTATTTTGTTTAAAATCAGGAAAATTTTCAAACAAGGATTCTATACCCAATGGACTAAAGAAAACAAGTACATCATAGTAAACGTCACTTAAATCAGATAAATCTGAAACTACAGTTTTAAAAAGTTGTGCTCTCTGCCATGAAATATTAAATGAATCAAGGGTATTTGCTATATCTGGATTAAGACTACCAGAACTTGGAACTAAAAAATTTTCTTTATGAAATTTAACAAATGTTGCTTCAAGATCTCTAAAACTGTTATTACCTACATATATTTTACGTTTTCTGTAAACCACATATTTTTGAAGATAATAAGCTACTGCTTCAGATTGACAAAAATATTTTGTCTGATCTGGAACTTTAAATCTCATTTCTTCAGTAATTCTAAAAAAGTGATCTACAGCATTTCTACTAGTAAGAACAATGTTGTGAAATCTAGAAAAATCAATTTTTTGAGCTCTTACTTCTTTTGCAGTTAAACCTTCGACATGAATAAATGGTCTGTAATCAACTTTGATCTTATACTTTCTATTTAGTCTAGAGTAAGGAGAATTACCATTAGTAGGTTCAGGTTGAGAAATAAGAACACTTTTAATACTCATATTTACTTATTTTATTGGAGTAACAGAATATAACCATATCCAAGGGGCTAGTTTGAAGGCACAAAGATACAAAATAAAATACATTACTTCCTTAACCTTAAGTTTAACAAAATAACTTAAGTAGTTCTTTGTTTGAAAGATAAAATGTAGGATAAATAATACTAAAAATGTACTAAATAGATAGTTGATTTCGTAGGATGGATTTAAATTATATATTACAAAATTAATAAACATCAATAATCCAATAATAATGTTTATAATAAAGTTTTTATAAAATAGAAACTTGAGCTTGTAGTTTATAAATAACTCTAAAACAAATCTGATTAAAAGAAATCTTGTGAAAAGAGTAATTAATATGAGTGAATTAAATTTAAAATAACTCATGAATAAATCATAACTCATTTTATTTAACTTAAGGCTTCCACCTTCAAGCCAAGCTCCATAATATGAAATAATCACACCATTAATAAGTAAAAAAAAGAATATATAGAAATAGTGAAAATAATTAATTACTGAGGTTCCTGAGCCTGAAATACTAAGGTCATCAGAATTGTATGGTAAGAGAATATTACGAAAGTGATAACCAAAACTTCTAAATAAATAAACTAATTTTACTCTTTGAAATATTTGAAATAAATAAAATACCAATAATAAAATTAGAATAAATAAACTGCTTAAAACTTGATTTTGAATCATATTTAAAACAAAATTATAGAATAACTACTATAAATAATGAAATACAATAGTTTAATTATTATACCTACATACAATGAAGCAGAAAATATTGAAGCTGTTATTAAGAAGGTAATAGATCTAGAGGATAAAAATGATATTCTTGTAATAGATGATAACTCTCCTGATGGAACTTCTAAGATAGTTGAAAATCAAAAAAATATTTATAATAACAGAGTATTCCTTATTAAAAGAGAGAAAAAATCTGGACTAGGTTCTGCATATAAGGCAGGATTTAAATGGGCACTAAAAAATAACTACTCTTATATATTTGAGATGGACGCTGATATGTCACATGACCCAAATGAGATTAGGAACCTTAAAATTCAATTAAGTCAAAATAAATATGATGTTGTTGTAGGATCTCGATATATTAATGGGGTAAGTGTTGTTAATTGGCCTTTATCCAGAATCTTTCTTTCGTTTTTTGCAAACTTATATGTTAGAATAATTACTGGTATGCCTATAAAAGATGCAACATCAGGTTTTGTTGGTTATACTAAAAATGCACTAAATTCAATTGAATTAAGTAAAATAAAATTTAATGGATATGCATTTCAAATTGAAATGAAATTTAAACTTTGGAAAAAAAATTTTAAATTAAAAGAGCATCAAATAATTTTTGTAAACAGAAAATTAGGTAAATCAAAAATGAATCATAGTATAATTTTTGAGGCAATTTTTGGAGTAATTAAATTAAAAATTAATTCTTTTTTTAAGTAGAATGGGTAAACTATTAATAAAAAATGCAACCGTAATTAACGAAGGAAATAGATTAAGTGAAGATATACTAATCGAAGGTGATTTAATAACATCTATATCCAAAAAGATACAGGTTGACTCAGATACGCAAGTAATTGACGCTCATGGATTAATTCTTATTCCTGGAATGATTGATGATCAAGTGCATTTTAGAGAACCTGGACTTACACATAAGGGAAATATTTTATCTGAATCGAAAGCTGCTATTGCAGGAGGTGTTACTTCATATATAGAAATGCCAAATACAAGTCCTAATACTACAACAGTTGAGGAGTTTAATAAAAAGATAAGTATTGCATCAATAAATTCATACTCTAATTTCTCTTTTATGTTTGGAGGTACAAATGATAACCTAAATGAAATTAAAAAAATAGACCCTACTGAAGTTGCTGGTATAAAACTGTTTCTTGGCTCATCAACAGGAAAAATGTTAATAGATAATTTAAATTCTATAGAAAAAATTTTTTCATCAACATCTCTGCCAATATCAGCTCATTGTGAAGATGAGCAGACAATTAGAAATAACTCCAAAAAATATAAAGAAATCTATGGTGAAAATGTTCCTATAGAGTTACACCCCAAAATTAGAAGCGAAGAGGCATGTTATATAAGTTCAAAATATGCTGTTGATCTAGCTAAAAAAACTGGAGCTAGGCTAAATGTCTTTCATATTTCAACAAGAAAAGAACTTGATCTATTTGACAATAAACTACCTGTTGATCAAAAGAAATTAACTGCTGAAGTTTGTGCTCATCATTTATGGTTTACAGATAAAGACTATAAAAAACTGGGGTCAAAAATTAAATGGAATCCTGCCATAAAATCTCAAAGTGATAAAGATGCACTCTGGAATGCAATAAAGGAGGACAAGATAGACATCATAGCTTCAGATCATGCACCTCATACAGAAATTGAAAAAGAAAATAGTTACTTTAACTGTCCTTCTGGAGGACCTATGGTTCAACATACAATTTTATCTTTACTTGAGGAATCACCAAAGCATGGAGTAAGCATTGAAAAAATTGTAGAAAAAATTGCTCACAACCCATCAAAGATTTTTAAAATTAAAAAAAGAGGTTTTATAAAAGAGGGATATTACGCAGATATAGTGCTAGTAGATCCTAATTCTCCAACTTTAGTTTCAAAAAAATCTCTACTTTATAAATGTGGGTGGTCACCTTTTGAAGGTGTAACTTTTAGCTCATCCATTCATTCAACTATTTTAAATGGAAGAGTTGTATATTCCAATGGAGTAGTAAATGAAACTCCAAATGGTAAAAAACTTGTATTTGACCGATGAAAAAATATATCTTGATACTTATTACTTTATTTTTTGGGTGTTCTGATGATATTCCTAATAATTTAATTAGTAAGAAAAAAATGGAAAATATTATTTTTGATATTGTAATTTTAAACTCATCAAGTGGTCTTGATTATAAAATTGACAAAAGCATTGTAGGAGACGAATTAATTTACAAAAAATATAATATTGATAGTATTCAGTTTTATGAAAGTGAGTTGTACTATTCAAGATATCCTAAAATACAATATGAAATATACTCAAACGTTAAGCGAAGAATTATAAAGTCTATTGATAGTTTAAAAAATAGTAGCCAATGAAAAAAGATTTTATAGAAGAATTAAAATGGAGAGGAATGCTACATGATATGATTCCTGGAACTGATGAATATCTAAGAAGTAAAAAAACAATAGGATATATTGGATTTGATCCCACTTCAGATTCTCTTCATATTGGAAGTTTAGTACCAATATTTATTTTGAAACATTTCCAAAATCACGGACATACCCCTATTGTTTTACTTGGTGGGGCTACTGGTATGATTGGTGATCCTTCTGGAAAATCTGACGAAAGAAATTTACTTGATAAAGAGGTACTAGATTACAATGAAAAAAAACTAACTAAACAATTTGAAAAATTTTTAGATTTTAAATCAAATAAATCAAACAAGGCCATTTTGGTTAATAATTATAACTGGATGAAAAAGTTCTCTATTATAGACTTTTCTAGGGATATTGGGAAACATATAACAGTTAATTACATGATGGCCAAAGAGTCAGTAAAAAAAAGAATTTCAAAAGATACGACTCAAGGAATGTCCTTTACTGAATTTACCTACCAACTTATTCAAGGCTATGATTTTCTTCATTTATATAAAAAAATGAAATGTATGTTACAGATGGGAGGAAGTGATCAATGGGGAAATATAACTACAGGAACCGAATTGATTAGAAGAAAAGAAAACAAAAAAGTCTTTGCCATGACGTGTCCTCTAATTAAAAAATCAGATGGATCGAAATTTGGTAAGTCAGAGGGGGGGAATATATGGTTAGATAAAGAAAAAACATCTGTTTATAAGTTTTATCAGTATTGGTTAAACATATCTGATGAGGATGCAGTTAATTATGTTAAAGTTTTTACTTTTCTTAATGAGCATGAAATTGAAGATTTAATTAATGAACACCAAAAAGATAAGTCAAAAAGACTTCTTCAGAATAAGATTGCAGACTCTATTACATCAATGGTTCATAGTGAAGATGATTTGTTGAATGCAGTAAAAGCATCAAAGGTGCTTTTTGGTAAATCATCTAAAGAAGATTTAGAGTCATTAGATGAGAATACTTTTAATGAAATTTTTGATGGCGTGCCCAGTTCATCAATTAGTTCTAAAGAACTTGCTAAGGGAATAAATATTGATTTATTATTGGCAAAGGACACTAATTTTTTAAAATCAATGGGTGAGGCCAGAAGGTCGTTAAAAGAAAATTCTATTTCTGTAAATAAACTTAAAGTATCTGAAAATACTATTATCTCTAATAAGGATTTAATTAATAATAAATACCTGCTCCTTCAAAGGGGGAGAAAAAACTATTATTTAGTTATTGTTAAGTAATCATTTCATAAAAATTAATTTTTTTTTCAACTTACATTTAAATTGATTTATTCACTACATTGAAGTAATTATGAAAAAGTCTGACATAAAAATATTGTGTGTTGATGATGAGCCAGATATTTTAGAAATTCTTAAATATAATTTGTCAAACGAAGGATATAATGTTTCAACTGCCGCTGACGGAAAGTCGGCTATTGAAATAGCTTACAATATTTCTCCAAACTTAATAATTATGGATGTAATGATGCCTAACATGGATGGAATAGAAGCCTGTGAGAAACTTAGGTCTGACGAAAAATTTAATGATACAATAATTATGTTCCTTACTGCTAGAGGAGAAGACTACTCTCATGTTGCTGCCTATGACGCAGGAGCTGATGATTATGTAACTAAACCTGTAAAACCTAAAGTACTTGTTTCTAAAGTCAAAGGACTTCTAAGAAGATTAAAAAAAGTTATTGCCAAGGATATTAATGAGATAGTATTTGATGATATAAAAATAGATAGGGAGAAGTATAAAGTCTATATATCAGATAATGTATTAAATCTTCCAAGAAAGGAATTTGAATTGCTTTATCTTCTTGCTTCTAAACCAGATAAAGTTTATAAGAGAGAAAAAATAATGGAAACAGTCTGGGGAAGTGAAGTTATTGTTGGAGATAGAACAATTGATGTACACATAAGAAAATTAAGAGAAAAAGTAGGGGACAAGTATTTTAAAACTGTTAAGGGTGTAGGATATAAGTTTGTTATTGAATAATGCCTTCTATTTTTAAGCTATCATATAATCCACAAGCTTTTAGGACTTCCCTATTAGTATCATTGTCCGCATTTGCCCTAGACCTTTTATTCTTCCACATAATTATACCATCAAACATCGAGGGAATTAATGTTATAGTGCTATCTATTTTATATTATTTAATTCTTTTTTTAATTATACGGTATTCAATTGAAATATACATTAAGCTTTACTTAGAAAGAGGAGTTAAGAAAGTTTTAGATGAGTTAAATGAAGAAATTCTTAAAGATACTTATGATGAAAAGGATCTTGAAAAGTTAACTCTTAATTTGATTCAAAAGGCTAGAGAGAGGACCTCTGAAATAAATGTTTTAAAGGATCAAGAGAATTACAGAAGAGAATTTCTTGGAAATATTTCACATGAATTAAAAACACCTCTTTTTACAATTCAAGGGTATATTCTTACTCTTGTTGAGGGAGCCATGAAAGATAAGAAGGTTAGAGATAAATATCTAAAAAGAGCTGCAAAAGGAGTTGAAAGATTAATCGCAATTGTTAAAGATTTAGACCTTATTACTCAATTCGAATCAGGTATTAAAACCGTTGATAAAACAGATTTTAATGTTTTTGATTTAATTGATAATGTATTTGAATTAATGGAATTTGAATCCGAAAAGAATACTATTTCTCTTAAATATGATAAAGACTACATTGAACCCATTTTTGTTAATGCTGATCAAGAGAGAATTTTACAAGTTCTAACTAATCTTGTTGTAAATTCATTGAAATATGGAATAGAAAATGGCTTTACTAAAGTTTCTGTTGAGGAGTTTAATAATGACAAGATAATAGTAAAAGTCGCTGATAATGGTGAAGGAATAGATGAACAACATCTCCCTAGACTATTTGAAAGATTTTATCGAATTGATAAAAATCGTTCTAGAAAAAAAGGTGGATCTGGTTTAGGTCTTTCAATTGTTAAACATATAATTGAAGCTCATCAAGAACAAATATTTGTTAAGAGTGATCTTGGTATAGGTACCGAATTTTCCTTTACACTTCAAAAATCAAATTCTAAACAAATTGAATCTTAGGGAATGAAAAAAGATGATTTTTTTCAAAGAGTTTATCATGTAGTTAAAAGAATACCCTACGGAAAAGTTACAACTTATGGCTTAATTGCAAAGTACCTAGGATCTTCTTCAAGTGCACGAACAGTTGGTTGGGCATTAAATGCTAGCCATAATGATTCTTCAATACCTGCTCATAGAGTTGTGAATAGAAATGGACTTTTAACAGGTAAACATCATTTTAGAGGTTTTGAATTAATGCGACAATTACTTGAGAGTGAAGGAATAATAATAGAAGATGATAAAGTATTAGATTTTGAACAAAAGATTTGGGTCCCTAAATAATTAGTATTTTCTTGGGTTTTTTAAGTTATTACTTACTAGTATATTTGTACTAAGTTTTATGGAGCTATCAAAAAAAAATATTTCAAAAACTCTTGAAAAAATTAATATATCAGGCTCAGATGATAACATAGTTTCATCTGGTGTTCTAAAAAATATTCAAGTTTTTGGTGATCAAGTTGATATTGATCTATCATTAAGTAACCCAACTTTACAAGCAAGAAAAAAGCTTGAAGTTGATATTATGAAAATTATTCATAATGAGATTTATGAAAAAGCTAAGATAAATATCAACACAAAAATTGAAAAGGCACCAAATAAAATCTCATCACAATCAAAAAAAATTTCTGGTGTTGACTCAATTATTGCAGTTTCATCTGCAAAAGGTGGAGTAGGTAAGTCTACTCTAACAATAAATCTTGCTGCTTCTCTAGCAAATAAAGGATGTAAAGTAGGAATTTTAGATGCAGACATTTATGGTCCTTCTGTTCCAACAATGATGGATGTTGAAGGCTATGTCCCTAAGTCAATTAAAATTAATGATGAGTCAAAGATTGAACCAATTGAAAGTTACGGTGTAAAAATTATGTCAATTGGCTTTTTTACAAAGCTTGATCAGGCTGTCGTCTGGAGAGGTCCTATGGCTTCCAAAGCCCTAAATCAAATGATTTTTGATACTCATTGGGGTGAACTTGATTTTCTGTTTCTAGATCTTCCTCCAGGTACTGGTGATATTCATCTAAGTTTGGTTCAATCACTTCCTATTACAGGATCAATTATTGTTAGTACACCTCAGAATGTAGCTCTTGCAGATGCTAGAAGAGGAATTAAAATGTTCCAACAAGAAAGTATCTCAGTTCCAATTCTTGGATTGGTTGAGAATATGGCATATTTTAAAACAGATGACTCTGAAGACAAACATTATATTTTTGGAGAGGCTGGAGTTAAATATCTTTCAAAGGACCTAAATATCAATTTTCTAGGAGAAATACCCCTAATTAAAAGTCTAAGAGAAGCATCTGACTTCGGAAGACCAGGTTCACTGCAAGAATCGACTGAAGTTTCAGAAATATTTGATAATATTTCAAAAAATGTAGTTGAGCAATTATTAAAAAGAAATAAAGAATTACCTCCTACTAAAATTGTAGAAATCACTAACTTAGTTGGATGTTCAGCAGTTAAAAAATAATGACAAAACTTGAAAATAAAATCTTAGAAGCATTAAATGAAATCAGGCCATATTTAGTTCAGGATGGTGGTGATATTTCACTCTCTTCAATTAGTGGCAAAAAAGTCAAGGTCAAACTTCATGGCGCTTGTGCTGATTGTAAAGTGAATCAAATGACTCTAAAAAATGGTGTTGAGACAACAATTAAAAAGTACGCACCCGAAATTGAAGTTGTTGAATCTGTACTTCCTCTTTCTGAATGATAAAAACTGATATATTAATTATTGGTGCTGGCCCTACAGGATTATTTGCAGTATTTGAAGCAGGTCTATTAAAGATGAAATGCCATATTCTTGATTCTCTTACTCAGCCAGGAGGTCAACTTATTGAATTATATCCAAAAAAACCTATTTATGATATTCCAGGATATCCTGAGATAATCGCAGGTGACTTAATTGAAAATCTTCTAGAACAGATTAAGCCTTTTTCTCCCTCATATACTCTAGGTGAGACTGCTGAAGGAATTGAAAAGCTTAATGATGGATCATTCATTGTTTCAACGGACAAGAAGACTAAAATAAATGCTCGAATTATAGCAATAGCTGGAGGCCTTGGAACCTTTACTCCTAGAAAACCAAATATTTCTAATATATCTGATTATGAAGAAAATGGTGTTCTCTACATGATTAAGAATCCTGATGATTTTCATGATAAAAATGTTTTAATTGCAGGTGGTGGTGACTCTGCTCTTGATTGGACAATACACTTGTCTAAAGTTGCTAAAAAAGTAACTTTAGTTCATAGAAGAAATGAATTTAGGGGAGCTGATGAATCTGTAACAAAGGTTCAAGAATTAAAAAATTCTGGAAAAATTGATGTGATAACTCCTGGCCAAGTTACTCAACTTCACGGCGACAAATCTTTAAGCTCTGTTTCTATTGATATGGATGGAAAGACTCAAACTTTTAATGTAGACTATTTTATTCCTTTATTTGGACTTATCCCAAGGCTTGGACCAATTAAAGATTGGGGACTTAATATTGAAAACAATGCAATAAAAGTTAATAATAGTTTGGATTATCAGACTAACATTGATGGTATTTATGCTATTGGAGATGTTAATACATACCCAGGAAAACTCAAATTAATACTTTCTGGTTTTCATGAAGCAGCAGTAATGTGCCATAGTGCTTATTCTAAGTTAAATCCTGGTAAAAAGAACATTCTCAAATACACAACTGTAAGTGGTGTGGAAGGATTTGATGGATCAAAAAAAGAAGCCAAAAAGTCTCAAATTAAAAAGATTGATTAGATCTTATTAATGAAGTTATTAAATGGGTCTTTAAATTCAACTCCGTTATTAGTCCTCATAATAGTTAACTTGTTAAAACTTTCAAGTCCCCATAATAAGAATTCAATAAAGAAAAGTTTATCCCTTTTATCAATGTCTGGAATAAATTTGTTTAATAGTGAATCTGCATCTTTAACTTTATTAAGAATTGATTCATAATCCTTATTACTTAAATCATCTCTAAGAACTACTTGATTGACTGTAAACCATTCTAAAATAGAATCATAAACTGATATTTCATCTGGTTTTGTGAGTTTCTCAATTTTTGGAAAATATTTTATAAATAATGTCTTTACTGCATCTGAAATTAAATTATAAGAAACCTGCTCAGCTCCTTCTTCCTCTCCTTCATAAACAAGCTCAACTTTACCATTTATTGAGGAGATGACTGAGTTAAAATCAGACATTCTAATTGAAGTTATTTCTTCTTTATTGATTAACATTCTTCTTTCTGCTGAGCTAACTAGGTTTTGTAGACTAGTAATACTCATTCTAGCACTTACTCCACTTTTTTTGTCTACCAACTCACTCTCTCTTGCTTCGAAAGATACTTGTTCAATAATATCTCTTGCAATCTCTGGTATATGAATCTTTGAAATAGTTTCAGAATTCAATTTTGACTCTTGACTTGTAATTTTTTTTGCAATTTCTACAGACTCAGGATAATGAGTTAAAATCTGTGAACCAATTCTATCTTTTAATGGCGTAACTATACTTCCTCTGTTTGTATAATCCTCTGGGTTAGAGGTAAAAATAAATTGAATATCAAGGGGAAGCCTAACCTTGAA
>Ga0208130_1001326_pt1 | contig 12033 bp, 13 predicted proteins | sample ETNtaG_31_FD_185771 | JGI IMG/M metagenome (GOLD analysis project Ga0208130, IMG submission 185771) | Marine microbial and viral communities from oxygen minimum zone, Eastern Pacific Ocean - ETNP201310SV78 (SPAdes) (version 2) | ecosystem: Environmental > Aquatic > Marine > Oceanic ...
AAAAATATTTGTAATTTTAAATAATGCTGATGCATTTATTCTTAAACTTTTATCAAAGTCATCTAGACTGTTATCCCAACCAAGGCTGCCGTGTTCTCTAGAAACTGCATTGTTTATCAAGACATCACATTTTCCACTTTTTTCAATAATATCATTGTATAATTTTTCGATTGAGTCATCCTGAGATAAATCTAATTGTAATGCAGTAACTTTATAGCCTCGTTTTGTTTCTTCTTCTGCTACTTGTTGTAAACTATCAATATTTCGTGAAGCTATATATGTATCCGCTCCAGCTTCAGCTAATGCTTCCACTATTTGTCTCCCGTAAAGTCCAGCACCTCCAGTAACAAGTGCAACTTTACCTTTTAAAGAAAAACTTTCTAAAACATTCATCTAACTAACCTCACTTAAATTAATTTTAATTCCACCCTCTTCTCTACTCTTTATACCAGCAGCAACAAGTTGCATTAATTCTTTAGTTTCCTCCCATGGAACTGGTTTTATACCTGTTCGTAAATAATGAACGTATGACTCTAATTGTTTTTTAAATGCATAAAAAGTATCATTTGATTTTATTTGTATTCCACTTTTAGTTCCAACTAAAGAAACAAGACCAAAACCTCCAATCATATCAAAGACATTAGCAATATTAATATCAATACCTTTTGAATGATGTAAATGAACAATATTTCTATCTTTATCTCCTAAATTTTGTATTGAGGTAAAGCCTGGACCAACAATTGGATATAATGTTTCTAAAGCGTGTATCCCATATTTTTCCCAACTTTTTGCCATAGTGACATTAATGTATCTTAAATCACCTAGTTCGTAAGTTGATTGATGGTATGGCTCGTACTCTTTACAATATCGCATTGCAGAAGAACTAATTATCGGCTTTCCTTCATCAATCCACTGTTGAAAAATTTTTAGATCAGTAAAATTATCGCATAATGGTTTATCAACAAAGATTGGTACATTTGCCTCAACAAATGGTTTACACCTCTCAACATGCTCTGAACCAATATCAGTTGCAACTAAAACTGCATCGACTTGTCCAATCACATCTTTTGGATCTTCAACAATATTTTCAATTTCTGCAACTTTAGCGACAAGCTTTGCATCATCAGGATTATCTGTCCATACATGTGAAACTTCTACATCTTTTATACCTAAGGTATTTTTTGGTTGCTTTGAAATGTAATCAATAATTGCTGCATAAGAGCATTTTGCTAAAGCTTCTGCATTATATCTACCATTAATAATTATGCTCCATGAGTAAGGATGTCCATTTCCTTCCGTCATTCCTAGCATTGCTAATTTGATTTTTTTATTTTCTATTGGAAACTGAGTCATTAATTAATATCACTTACCACGCTGTCCAACCACCATCAACTATAAGTGAATGACCTGTCATATAACTTGATGCATCAGATAAAAGAAAAATTGTTGGTTTTGCAGTTTCGATAGGTTTGCCGAAACGTTTTAACATTGTAGAATTTTTTAAATTACTCAAAAATTTATTATTATTGTTTGCGGCCTTATTTACGTTTGGAAAAGGTCCAGGCACAATTGCATTAATACGAATATTATTTTTACCATAATAGGAGGAAAAATATTTTACCATTTGGTTTAAACCAGCTTTTCCAGCACCATATTCTACAGGATTAGGATTAATATTTTTTGGATACATTTCCATTTTTGGTGATACTAATCCATACATTGAAGCAAACATTACGATGCTTCCACCTTTTTTCATTTTATTTGCCACACCTCTCATAAGTAAAAAAGAGCCTGTTAAATTAATTTGATTAGCTTTATTAAATTTTTCTGCAGTTAATTCAGATAGTTTATCAGAAGTTGATCCAAATGTTGCATTAACTAATCCATCTATATATTTAAATTTTTGATAAGCTAATTTAATATTTTTAGAAATTGATTCAGACTCAATCATATTTAAGTGAGAAAATATAATTTTACTTTTAGGATATTTTTTTTGTAATTTTTTTATTACTAATTCAGATCTTTTGATGTCTTGATCGGCTAAAAATATATTTCCTTCTAGTTTCAATATTTCTTCACATAAAACCGAACCAAGATATCCACTACCTCCAGCAATAAAAATATTTTTATTTTTCAAACTAATCATCTTAACTAATTTTAATTATTTTTTTTTCTTTCCAAGATAATTTAGCAGCCAATACAACTTTTAAATTTAAATAAGCTTCTTCTAAAGTTGCTAAGTCACAATCCTTACCTTCATAACCATCCAAAAATCTGTTTGCCTGTAAAAGAAAATTATTTTGATGTACTTCCATTGGATCTTGGCCTTTCATATAATCTTTTTGATCTTTCCAAACACCGCTATCATCATCAGCAAACATTAAAGTAGAATGATCAAGTTTTATATTACCTTTAGTGCCAACAAACTCATATGTATTAATATTTGGTTTCTGAAATTGATTAACTGTTATATTGGCTAAACATCCATTAGAAAATCTTATATTAATAAGACAAGTGTCCTCTGTTTCTGTTCCCTCTAATACTAATCTATCGTACATACAACTTACCTCTTCAGGAATACCTAATATCCAAACTAACTGATCAATCATATGAGTAGAAGCATCGAGTATGGCGCCTCCTCCAGTTTCTTCTTTTGCATAATAAATAGTTTGATAATCTGGCCTATATTTAGGAAACTCTTGAGAAGAATTAATATAAGCTAATTTAACTTTCCCGATTTTATTATTCATAATTTGATCTTTTAAGGCTCTGGAGACTAAGCTATTTCTTCTTGTATATCCTACACGAACAAATAATTTTTTTTCTCTGACCTCTTCTATAATGTTTTCCAAACCATCAATTTTTGTAGAAAGAGGTTTTTCTACCATAAATGATAGATTATTTTTTATACAAAACTGCATATGTTCTAGATGCCAATTAGCTGGCGAACATATTATTGCTAGATCAAATTTTTGATTAACTTCATCAAGAGAACTAAATGTATGTTGAATTTCAAATTCACTATTTAAGTTTTTTTGTTTATTAATATCTGGTTCAACAATAGAAATTTTGACTCTGCTAGTTCCCAAATAACCTTTTATATGTCTTGTACCAATTCCACCTACTCCAATTATTAAAATATTATAAATCATAATTTATATAAAACTAACTTGACCACTTTATAATAGTATGATGTTATATGAATAAGTAAATTGATAATATAAATAAATTAAAAAAAAATGACTCTAAATTTTGAAGAATATAAAACGAAACTTTATTCAGCTGTATTAGCTGATACGTTAGATAGTTTGGGTTATCATAAACAAACATTAACACCTGGTATCAAATCAATAAAACCAGATGTAATTATATGTGGGCTTGCGAGAGTTGGTTTGTATATGCCTATTTATCATGATGATGAAAATACAAATGTTTACGAACATGAAATAGCATTGATTGATAGTTTAAAAGAAAATGAAATTGCTGTTTTATGTTGTCATGGAAATGAAAAAATAGCTCCATGGGGAGAATTATTATCAACTCGAGCAACTTATTTAAAATCAGCAGGTTGTTTAACAGATGGCTGTGTTCGCGATACAAAAATGATTAATGAAATTGGTTTTCCAGTTTTTGCAAAAGGAACTAATCCTGTTGATACAAAATTTAGAGGTAAAATGATGATGGCAGATGTGCCAGGTGAAATAGCAAATGTTTATGTTGAAAGTGGAGATTTAGTATTTGGCGATAATGATGGCGTTGTTATTGTACCATCTAAGGTTATTGATGAAGTTATAAAAAAAGCTCTAGAAAAAGTAAGCAGTGAAAATACTGTTAGAGATGAACTAAAAAAAGGTGATAGTTTAACTGCTGTATTTGAAAAACATAAAATTTTATAATTTTATATTATTGTTTTCAGCAACTGCTGCCCATAAATTTGGATAAGTTTTAAGAAAAGAATTTTTTGCATTTTCAGCTGAAAGTTTATTTTCAAAAACTGAAAAAATACATGATCCACTACCTGTTAGTCTTGTAAAAATAGTATCTTCTAAATTATCCATCTTATTATAAATAGAATTAAAATCAGGCTCGAGTTTTTTAATTACTTTTTCAAAATCATTCCCATTATCGTCGTCGTTAATTTCTTCAATATCTTCCTCAATATTATAGTCAAAGTCAGAAGGAATGAATGTGTCGTACATTTTTTTTGTAGAGCAATTAAAATTTGGTTTTGTTATTAAAAAAAAATATTTTGGAAAGACAATGTTTGAAATTAAATCTCCTCTTCCTCTTACTAAACTATCGTGTTGATTAAGAAAGAAAGGAATATCAGAACCTAAATCTGTATAGTCAAAAATATTTTTTTTATTTATAATTTCTAGATTTTCTAGGATCTTTATTACCGTTGCTGCATTTGAAGATGCAGAGCCTAATCCCGCTTGATAGGGAAAGTTTTTGGTAATCGAAAACGAAATTTTGGGAGGTGAAATATTCAAAAAACTAAATATTTTTTTTATAATACAATCATCAAATTTATTATTTTCTGGAGCAAATGATCCCTTGTATTCAACATTGAATTGATTGCTTGGTTTTACCTCTATTTCATCACATAAATTAATACTGGTTATTCCTGTTCTAATATTATGATAATTATCTTCTCTTCGATTCAAAATTTTAAGAAATAAATTTATTTTTGCAGGTGACTTCTCAGTAATACTATTATCCATTAAATTTTTCTAATTTAATTTTAACATTTTCTTCAATTTCATCATCAGGTTCAGCTAATTCTAGCGCTTGTTGCCAGAAATGAATAGCTTCTCTTTTTCTATTCATAGCATAATAAATATCTCCAAGGTGGTCTAGAGATATTGCTTCACCTGGTGCAATATCTATTACCATTTCCATTAAACGAGCAGCTTCTGAAAGATTATTTTTTTTAAAATGCGCCCAAGCAAGACTGTCAATAATATAGAAGCTTTCAGGGTTAGCTTCATAGGCTTCTTCTAACATTTGCAAAGAACGATCTAATTTCATTTCTCTTTCAACCCAACCATAAGCAAGATAATTTAATACATTTGGACTATCAGGTTTTATTTCAAGTGATTTTAAAAAATCTTTTTCTGCTAAATCCCAATCACCTAATTGCTCAAAACATATACCTCTCATATAAAATATATTCCAAATGTCACCGCGGTTTTCTTCAATCATCTGGTTATATATTGATAGAGCTAAATCATATTTTTTATTATACCGATAAAAATCACCAAGAATTTTTTTAACAGCATAGTTATTATTGTTATTTTGTAGAATAGATAAAATTTTATTTTCAGCATCTTCATACGAACTATTATATAAATAATTAATTGCTAAACTACTTTGCGCATCTAAATAATATGGACTTTCTTCACCTATCTTCTCAAAAATTTCTCTTGCTACTTCGAATTGGCCAACTTGATCAAATAATTCAGCTTTAATGATTATCGCTCTTTCATTTTTTGGATCAATTAATTTAGCAAGTGAAGTATAAAATAATAAAAAATTATAATTTAAACGTCTTTGCTCATTGTTTGAAAAAGATGATGCCACAATTTCAACAAGTGCACGACTAATAGTACTACCATCTTTAAGGCTATTATTTGTAAAGAAGATAAAATCTAGTAATTCATTTGGTTTGTCTAATTTGTCTCGTAATTCTTTTATCTGATTAAATTTTTTATCTAAAAATAAGGATGAAATTTTAATTATATATGCCTCTTGATTATTTTTGTTTTTTTCTAAAATTTTATTGGCAATATTTTTGGCTAAATTAATATCTTCGGTAATTATTGCTGCTATTGCTTTATCAAGGAGTTGGTCTTGAGATAGTTTTATTTTATTGGCATTAAAATTCAATAATGTTGCAGGATAGTCATAGTTTTTAAAGGCAAGTTGTGAGATTAAAAAGGTTGAGCTGCTTGTTGCAAAAACACTATTATTTAAGGCGATAAGCAGAGAAATAAAAAATAGTTTTTTAATCAAATTAATCATTTTAAATATACTAGAGTTGCACTATGAATAGATAATTGTAATTTTGCATGAATCAATCAAATAAAAAAAATTTAGAATTCATAGTTAATTCTGGAGTAAACTATTTTCTTCAAGATTCTCCAAGAAACTGGTTTGAAAATGAGAAAAAATCTGAATTGTCTAATCCCAATATAAATACTGGGGATAAAAAAATGAAAATTGATGATGTGATTAAGGACCTTAAAGATCATAAATCTAATCTTAAAAAAACTGCAAAAAATTTAGTAGTCTATGATGGAAACTTAAATGCAAAAGTTATGTTAATTGGTGAAGCTCCTGGAAGAGATGAAGATCAGCAAGGTATTCCATTTGTTGGTAGAGCTGGGCAACTTTTAAATAAAATGCTTTTAGCAATCAACTTACAAAGAGAAGACGTCTATATTACTAATGTTGTTAATTGGCGTCCACCTGATAATAGGACCCCAAATGATGAAGAAATTTTAGAATTTTTGCCATTTTTACAAAGACAAATTGATATTATTAAGCCAAAATTTATTTTCTTATTAGGAGGTGTTGCAGCAAAAGCTATTTTATCAACGCCTCTAGCGCTTGGAAAACTAAGAGGTAAATGGCATGAATACAAATCACTTAATTTAGATGAATCAATTCCTACAATAGCTTCCTATCACCCTGCTTTTTTACTTCGATCTCCTCAGTATAAAAAACATTCTTGGGAAGATTTACAAATGCTACAAGAAAAATTAAAAAATGTATCATAAAAAATTTTCAATTTTTTGTTTTTTTATATTCTTTGTAATTTATTCAAAACAAATCTACGCGTACCAACAGGATATAGTTGAAAAATACGATAATATATTCTCATCAAAGGTTCTAAGCGATGAGGATGTTTATAACTATCAACAAGCATACAAGTTTCAAGAAAAATGCAAATGGAAGAGTGCAAACAATTTTATTTTAAAAATTAGAAATAAATCTTTACTAGGACACATTTATGCACAAAAGTTTTTGCATCCAAATTGTTATCGATCAAAGTATTTAGAATTATATTATTGGCTCAAAAAATATAATGACCACCCCCAAGCTAAACAAATTTATAAATTAGCTATTCGAAGAATGCCGGCAGGTTATAAAAGTCCAACTAAACCTGGCGCTCCTATAGGGATAGAATCAGAACAGGTAATTAGTAAAAAGAAAAGTAAATATAAAAGTCAAAAAAAACTATCTAACAACCAGAGAGCTGAAAAAAGAAAATTAATTAATGGTATCAAATCCAGAGTAAACAAAGGTTGGCCAACTGGGGCACTACAATTATTAAATCAAAGAGATGTAGACTTATTATTAGATCAAGTTGAGATAGATCAACAAAAAGAATTAATCGCCAAAGGGTATTTCTTAGCAAATAAAAATGACTTAGCAATCAAATATGCTTCTGAGGCTCTTGTTAATTCTGCAAAATATGTTCCTTATGCAGCTTGGACAGCTGGTCTATGTTCTTGGAGACTAGAAAAATATGAAGATGCTGCAAAATATTTTTCTCTTTTTTCCATTAGCTTAAAAGATGATGCATGGCATCAAACGTCAGGTAGTTTTTGGACAGCTAGATCATATGCAAAACTTGGCCGGTATGATGATATTAATTTTTGGTTAAAAAGAGCATCAAATAATCCGAATAGTTTTTATGGTATGCTTGCACTAGAAATTTTAGGGGTAGATAAAAAAATTGAATGGGTAGAGCATACTGATCTTAATAAAAACAATAGTACTATTTTAAATATACCAGCAGGAAAAAGGATACAGACACTGATCCAGGTTGGTTTTGCGGATGAATTAGAAAAGGAAATTGTTCATATCAATTCTATTTTAAATAGAGAAATAGCAAAGGAGTCTATTCAAATTGCTGAAAATTTTGACCTTGCCTATACTCAATTAAAAATTGTCAATAAGTTAGAAAATTTTGGTATGGATGTTCCTACCTACCTTTATTACCCTACCAGTGTTTGGAAGCCACGAGATGGTTTCAAATTAGAAAAAGAATTACTTCACGCTTTCATGCATCAGGAATCTATGTTCAACATAAAGGCAAAAAGTAAAGATGGTGCCATAGGGTTAATGCAAGTGTTACCTTCAACAGCAAAATTTATTACGACAAGTAAAGACGTTAAACAAAGCAATAGTAATATTCTTAAAAATCCAGAGATAAATTTAGAGGTTGGGCAAGAATATTTAACGTATCTTCTTGATCTAGAGCAGGTTTCAAGAAATCTTATATTTCTCGCAGCAGCTTATAATGGTGGTCCTGGAAATTTACAAAAATGGAAAAATGAAACAAATTATATGGAAGACTCACTCTTTTTTATGGAAAGTATTCCATCAAGAGAAACAAGGTGGTTCATAGAAAAGATCTTAACAAAATATTGGATTTACCAAAATAAAAACAATAAAGAAATGCGTTCCCTAAAAATGCTAGCAAATGGAAATGATCCACTTTATTAATAGGTTATGCCAATTGATACTTCTCTAGATTTTGTTCCCATAAATATTGCTGTTGTTACAATTTCAGATTCAAGAACTAAAGAAAACGATACATCTGGTGATACATTAGAAAAGCGAATTACTGATGCTGGTCATACAATGATTAAACGGACAATTATACCAGATGATGTTTCTCAAATAAAAGATACCTTAGATACAATGTCAAAAGAAAAAGAGATTGATTGCATTATTACAACTGGTGGGACTGGTCTAACAGGAAGAGATACAACACCAGAAGCTGTAAATGCTATTGCTAGTAAACATATTGATGGATTTGGTGAATTATTTCGCCAAGTTAGTTTTGAAAAAATTGGTACATCAGCAATACAATCACGAGCTGTTGCAGCTTTAATAAATAGTACGTATGTTTTTTGTTTACCAGGATCAACAGGTGCATGTAAAGATGGTTGGGATGAAATTTTACAATATCAATTAGATATTAGACATAAGCCCTGTAATTTTGTTGAAATCATGCCAAGATTAAATGAAAAGTAGTGACTGATTTTTCTATAGAAAAATCAATTGATGGACCTGTAATTGGTTTAGATGAAGTTGGTAGAGGTCCATTGGCAGGCCCTGTGGTGAGTTGTGGATGTTATTTTTCTAATTATGATGATTTAGAATCTGAAATACCTATAACTGATTCAAAGAAACATACAGCAAAACAAAGAGAAAAATTATTTCTATTTTTTAAAAAATTACAAAAAGAAAAAAAACTTCAATATTACTTAGCGTATGCAAGCGTCGAAGAAATAGATAAAATTAATATTTTGGAAGCAACAAAATTATCTATGAAAAGAGTAATAGATAAATTTAATTTTGAAAATCCACATCTTATTATTGATGGAAACTTTTCATTAAATTATCAAAATGAAAAATCTATAATAGGTGGAGATAAAAAATCTTTATCAATTGCGAGTGCATCCATTATAGCAAAAGTTCACCGTGATCGACTGATGAGTATACTTGATAGTAAGTTTACATTTTATGATTGGAAAAAAAATGCAGGTTATGGAACTAAAAAACATATTGATGCAATACACAAACACGGTGTAACTCAATTTCACCGAAAATCGTTTGAACCAATTAAATCTTTATTAAAAAAATAAATTACACAAATTTATCCATGCAAAGAATGCATACCAAATATTATTTTATTATGCTTCAAAAAGATGCGACAAACACTAAATAGATATCAAGTTTCATCATTCCTCCCATTTGATGAACTATTCCAGGGGTCTACGGACCCCTTTTTTTATGTTTTTAGCCAAAATTTAAGGTTATCCCTACCTAAAGATTCCCCCTGTTGATAACTCAATTGACCTGATTCCATATCTGCTTAAAGATTCTTTTTATCAATTATGAAGAAAAATCAAATTATTTTGGGTGATTCCATTAAGGAAATGAAAAAATTAAAAGATCATTCGGTTGATCTTATTTTTGCTGATCCACCCTATAATCTTCAATTAAAGGATACATTATACAGACCTGATCAAACAACGGTCGAAGCTGTTACACAAGATTGGGATAAATTTAGTACATATAAAGAATATGATCAATTTACTAATGCTTGGCTTAGTGAATGTAAACGTGTTCTAAAAAAAGGTGGGGCGCTTTGGGTCATAGGAAGTTATCATAATATTTTACGTGTAGGTTCTACGATCCAAGATGAAGGTTTATGGATTTTAAATGATATCATTTGGCATAAAACAAATCCTATGCCAAATTTTCGTGGTACACGTTTTACAAATGCCCATGAAACATTATTGTGGTGCACAACATCAAGAGAAGCGAAATATACATTCAACTATCAAAATCTTAAAGAACTAAATGAAGGAAAACAAATGCGCAGTGACTGGTATATTCCTATTTGTTCAGGGAAAGAAAGATTACGAAAAGATAACAATCAACGATCACACCCAACACAAAAACCAGAAGCTCTACTCTACCGAATTCTATTAGCATCGACAAACAAAGGTGATCTTGTTCTTGATCCATTTTCAGGAAGTGGGACAACAGCTGTTGTTGCAAAAAAATTACAACGAAAATTTATTGGTATAGAAAAAGATAAAGATTACGTTAAACTTTCAAAAGAACGATTAAAGAATACAAAAGTATTGAAAGAAGATGTTGTCACTATTGCAAAGAGCAGAAAAGAATTACCAAAAGTTCCTTTTGGTGAATTAGTCGAGCAAGGAATTATACCGCCAGGTGCAGTATTAACAGATAAAAAAGAACGCTTTAAAGCAACAGTTAGTATTGATGGAACACTTAAAATAAAAGATTTAACTGGTTCTATTCATCAAATGGGAGCAAAGATACAAGGACTACCAAGTTGTAATGGATGGGATTTTTGGCATGTAAAAGATAAGTCTAAATCAATCCTACTTGACGAAATACGATCTAATTACCGTAAAGATAAACTGAATTAAAAAAAATTTTCATTTTAAACTATTAAGTTTTCTGTTAATTTTATTATTCAAAACAAAACTGCTTATTAAATAAAAGGACTATTATGAAAAAATTTGAAGACTTAATGAGTGTTAAAAATGAAATTGAAAATATAACTGCAGAAGAAGCAAAAGAAAAACTTAATGATCCGAATGTACAATTCATTGATGTTAGAGATAAAGAGAGTTTTGAAAAGGAAACTATTGGAAATGCAATGCATTTGGACAAGGCTTTTCTTGAATTTTATTTAGCCGAGGGTAGTCCTTTAGAAAACGAATTTTTTAAAAACAACCCAGATAAAGAATATGTTGTATTTTGTGGTGTCGGTGGGCAAGGAACTTTAGCCACTAAAACTATGCAGGATATGGGTATTAAAAACGTTAAGAATATTACTGGCGGTATGGCAGAATGGGAAAAAATTAAAAAGTAATTAATTATAAGGAATATGCACAAAATATTACTTATTTTTATAATTTCATATTTTTTTTCATTACCAGCCTTAACATTAACAAATAAAGATTTTACAGATAAACAATTACTGTGTCCTAAATTATTATGGGGAGTTGAATTTATTTCTTCTAATAGAGTCAAAGTAATTGAAACAGATTTAAATAAGAAAACTTCAATTAATGAATATTTCTATGATACTGATTTAGATCTATCATTTATTAATATATTCCAAAGTGAAAATAATATTAGGGATAGAGTCTACTCTATTGAACTAAATACTCTGAGAGTTGATGTATGGACAATGACTGGAGGAGGCTTTACTACAAGAGAAATGTTTCCCATGGGTTTGTGCGAATTTGTAGAAAATGATGATATTTTTTCCCAGATAAAAAATTTAAAATCAAACCAATAAATTTAAACCTTAATTAGTATTTCTAAAAATTGTACGTCAGCATTAATTCTGCTTCTTGATTAGAATTATTACTAATAGATTGATTAGCATTAAATCCTAAATCAAAACCATATATATTTTTTGATATACCAAGTTTAGCCTCTGCATTTTCATCACCGGCTAAT
>Ga0208130_1001330_pt1 | contig 12019 bp, 9 predicted proteins | sample ETNtaG_31_FD_185771 | JGI IMG/M metagenome (GOLD analysis project Ga0208130, IMG submission 185771) | Marine microbial and viral communities from oxygen minimum zone, Eastern Pacific Ocean - ETNP201310SV78 (SPAdes) (version 2) | ecosystem: Environmental > Aquatic > Marine > Oceanic ...
ACATTATATCCATTCTCTTTAAACTTCTCCATGATGGTTTTGGTATTTGAAAGAACTTCATTTTTAAGCCAGGATTCTTGCCAAAAATTTGAGGAATTATGTGGATAAACTCCCAAAATCATACTTGCTCTTGAGGGACCACACATTGGATCGTTTGAATATGCTCTCAAGAAAGAAGTTCCAGAATCGGAGAATTTATTAATACTTGGTGTTTTTGCTTGTGGATGACCATCAAAAACTTCAGGATAGTCATTCATATCATCTACCATAATTAAAACCACGTTAGGTTCATTATGTTTTTCACATGAAATAAAACTTATAAATAATAAAAGAATAAGAATATTTTTAAATGAGAGAAAGTTTTTCATAATCTATTGACTATAAATTTAATAAACTGTATCATAATTATTTTACAACAGTTAATATTTGAATATTATATGATAATATGCGATGTATTCTACTTTTTATTTTATTGATTTTTTATTTAGCTTAGATATGCTATGAAAATTAGATACATTTTATTAATATTTTTTTCGGTTTTAGCTGTCGCATGTTCATCTGATGGAGGTGGTGGAGATTCGGGTAGTGGAAATAATGGTGGTGGAAACAATGGCGGTGGAAATAATGGCGGGGGCAATAATGGGGGCGGAAATAACAACTCGACTGAAACAACAGATCCAACTGATTTTACAGCTATGACCTCCTCCGGAAATACAACATACTATGTTAGCTTTAGCTCAGGAAATGATTCCAATGATGGAAAAAGTGAAGATAAACCCTTTAAAAATTTAGGAAAGATTAATAGTATTACATTTAAGCCTGGTGATAAAATAAACTTTAAAAGTGGGGATAGTTGGAGAGGTTATTTTAAAGTTTTAGGTTCTGGAGAAGAATCAAATAAAATTGAAATTGGTAGCTATGGTAGTGGGAATAAACCTAAAATTGATGGAAATGGGTACCAGGCCAGTATTTTTTTAGAAAATGTTGAAAATATTTCCGTCTCAGGACTAGAGTTCACTAATCAAGCTTCACATAAATTATCAAATGGAAATACTAAGCTCATGCATAATTCTGACAGATCTGGTGAGGATGAAAGGTTTGGTATTTTAGTTTTGAGATATGGAAATGGAAGAAATATTTCTAATATTTCTATAAGTGATATTAAGATATCTGATATATACCCAACACCATCTAATTCTGACAATAGACATAAAGGCTATGGAATTAGATTTGAATCATACAATGATTCTGAAATTAATTACTATAATAATATTGATATTGATAATGTTGATATTTCATTAACTGGACATTATGGAATTCATATTGTAAATAGAATGTCACCTGCAAATGAAGATTTTTATCATAGAAACATCTCGATAACAAATTCAAAGTTTACTAACACGGGTGGCTCTGGAATTGTTTTGGCAAGATGTAAAGATATTTTAGTTGAAAATTCTCATTTCAATGGAACTGGAGCTAGTGCAGATAGTAGGATGTGGAACAGAGGCAGTGGAATGTGGACGTATACATGTAATGATGCAACAATTCAAAAAAATATTTTTGAAAATGCATATGGGCCTCAAGATTCTTTTGGAGCACACATAGACTGGGGGTGTAAGCGTGTTGTCATGCAATACAATTTAAGTAAAAATAATTTTGGAGGATTTGGAGAAATTTTGGGAGAAAATGAAATGTGTGGATACAGATATAATATTAGTATAGGCGATGGAACACGAACCGGTCAACACGATGGTTTAATTTTTTGGGTCTCAGATTTTGCTGGAGAAAACAGAAGAAAACCCTCAAAAAATAATTTTTTCTATAATAATACTATTTATGTTCCTAGTATAAATTCTGTAAATAATAACCCCATGGATCATCTTGGTATTTTATTTAGAGAACAGTCTGAAGAAACATATGTTTATAATAATCTAATATATATTAGTGAGGATGCGAAGATTACATTTGATATCAGAAATGAAGTTGAATTCAATTATTTTAGAAATAACTTGTATTACGGATCATTAGCAATAAGTACAAGTTACGATCATAAATATCATTCAAGTGAGATATTTAATCAAGATCCTCTTCTGAGTAATGCTGGAGGATCTTCTGCCGATGATTATAAACTAAAATCAGGAAGTCCAGCTTTAAAATCAGGGTTTTTAATTAATGGTAGTTCTGAATATAAAAACTTCATTCAAAATAATGGAGGAAAAGATTTTTATGGAAATGATGTTTCTGATTCTGAAAAACCAAATATTGGTGCATATAATGGAAACTAAAAGAGCCATAATTTACCTACTTGCTATCTTTTTTCTTTCATGTGAAAAAAATAATCAGTTTTTTGTTGATTCGATAAATGGAAATGATAATAATTCAGGCTCAAAAAATGAGCCCTTTTATTCTTTAGAGAAAATTAATGATACTAAGTTAACTGATGGTAGTTCAATTTTTTTGGCAAATGGCTCAATGTTTAAAGGATCTATCAACCTAATTAATAATAAAGACATAACCATTACGAATTATATAGGAAGAAGTGAATCTAATGATAAACCTATTATTGATGCAAATGGTCTTTTATCTGGTATTTTAATTGAAAATTCATCTGGTATAAATATTTCAAATATTCATATTACAGGCAATGGAGGTAATGAAAGTGCAAACCCGCATAAACTTATAAAAACAGATTTAAGAGCTGGTGTTCTTTATATTGTTTCTGATAATTTGATTCATAAAAAACTAACAATTGATAATGTTGATTTAAAAAATATTTTCTTTCAAGATGAAGGTTTTGAAAGAAATCCTAAAGAAGTTAAGACTCCTAATGGAACTCAAAGTTATGGATGGGGAATAAGAATTTTAAACTTGAGTGATAAAGGTAACTTAGAGGATATAGTTATAAAAAATTCTTTAATAGAAAACATATCTCATTCTGGTATTAGAGTTAAAGGAAAGCTTGACAATAAATTTAAAAATGTTAAAGTTTTTAATAATAAGCTAATAAAAACCGGAGGTCCTGGGATGGTATTTAATAGCACATATAATTTACACGCTTATGGAAATGATATAAATTTTTCTGGATCGCCTGATGATTCAAGGAAATGGGGACGAGGAAGTGGTTTATGGACTTGGGGAAGCAGTCTTGGTTTAATTGAAAAAAATAAATTTCAAAATGCAAATGGACCTGCTGACTCGGCTGGTTGTCATATAGATTTTAATTGTACTGATATTGTAGTTCAATATAATTTAAGCAGAAATAATGCAGGCGGTTTTGTTGAAATATTAGGGAATAATTACAACTGCTCTTACAGATACAATGTTAGCATAAATGATGGACACAGAGTCAAGGGTGAAGGAAATAATTTTCAAGAAGGTAAATCGTTTTGGCTTAGCGGGTTTGCTGGAAATGGAAAAAATCGAATTGGACCTTTTAATAGTTATATCTATAATAATACTGTATTTGCCAATAAAGACATAGTATCTAAAATTGCCGTTGATAAAGGATCTAAAGGAGTTTTTGTTGCTAATAACATTTTTTATTTTGAAGGTAAAACTGCTATGGTCCTTGGCGATCAATATAAACCAGATCCAGGTGGAAATGGAACAATTGAAAATGTGTTTTTTGAAAATAATTTATTTCTTGAAAACAATTGGCCTAAAGAAGTTTTAATTCAACCAACAAATTCAATTATTGGAGATCCATTATTTCAAAATTTAGGTGGTAAAAATATTGTTGATTACTACCCAAATAATATTGATTTAATTAAAGATAAAGGTGTAAGAATTAAAAATATAATAAACGACAGTATTGGTATCAGAATTGGATTAGAAATTGAGAGAGATATCTTAGGAAATAAAATCGTTAACTTACCTGATATGGGTGCAATTGAAATAAATTAACTATGGATTTTGGTAATTTAAAAATGTATGTTGGTGGTGAGCTAATTAATGCTACAAATAATAATGAAAAAATCATTCTTTGCCCTGCTAATAACAAACCTATTGCTAAATTATCGTGGGCTAATGAAGTTGATGCTGAAAAAGCTCTTGTATCTGCAGAAAAAGGTTTTAAATATTGGTCTAAATTATCTCATGATGAAAGAAAAGAGTGGATGCATAAATTAAAAAATGTGGTTGTTGAAAATGAAAATCTTCTTAGAAAAGCTATCATGTATGAAATGGGTAAAACTTATGAAGGATCAAAAGAAGATATTGAATCTCTTGTAAACAGTTTAGATTTTTATCCGAAAGCCATGGAAGAAAATTTCCTGGATTCAAAAATTGATGATAAAGAAAATACCCATAATCACATAATTAAAAATTATCCTGTTGGTGTAGTTGTAGCTTATTTGGCGTGGAATTTTCCTCTGTTAAACCTAGCTTTTAAAATTGGTCCAGCTCTTGCTTCCGGCTGTAGCATTATAATAAAGCCATCAGAAGAATCACCAGTATCTGCATATATTATTGGAAAAATACTTAATGAAATAAATTTTCCACCTGGTGTGGTAAATATAATATGTGGTGAACCAGAAATAGTTGCTACAACTTTATCAAAAAGTAAGGTACCAAGACTAATCACAATGATTGGCTCAACAACTACTGCTAAAAAAGTTTTTTCAGACTCATCATCGAGCATTAAAAGACTAAGTATGGAATTAGGGGGCAATGCTCCATTTATTGTCTTTGATGATGCTGACTTAAATGCTGCATTAGATTTAGCAATTGGAATTAAATTTGGGAACTCTGGTCAAATATGTGTTGCAGCTAATAGATTTTTTATACATAAAAATATATATGATATATTTTTAGAAAAATATCTTGACAGAGTTAATAATCTAAAATTGGGTTTTGGAGAAAATGAAACCCCAGATATGGGTCCATTAATTACATCTAAGTCAAGAGATAGAATAATTGATTTGATTGAGGATGCAGTTAAAAACGGGGCAAAATTAGAATGTGGAGGAAAAATTCCTGATAATTTCAGTGAAGGCAACTGGCTTGAACCAACTGTATTAACGAATGTTAACCACAAAATGAGGATATTCAATGAGGAAATATTTGGTCCAGTAGCTTCAATAATGTCATTTTCAGATGATGAAGAGGTTTTAACTCTTGCAAATAAAACAGACTATGGATTAGCATCTTACGTTTTTACAACTAGCAAGGAAAGAATTAATTTGTTTTCGGAAAACCTAGAATTTGGTGAAGTGCAAGTAAATGGAATTAAGTACGCAATTTATTTACCACATGGGGGAATTAAAGAAAGTGGTATTGGTCATGATTGTTCTCACTTAGCATTAAATGACTATCTAACTAAAAAGAGAATAAGTATAGCAATATAAACAACTAAAAATTTAATATTATGGAACTTTTTTTACCTTTTCTACTACTGATTTTTGCTAGTTTCTTTCAAGGAACTTTTGGTTTAGGAATGAAATATATGAACCCTCTTTCATGGGAAGCCTGGTGGTTAGTGCATGTAACTGTAGCTATGATTATATTTCCAATGACATGGGCTCTAATTGTGATGCCAGAATTATTTGAAATTATTTCATCTTCACCAAGTGAAGCTATTTTTTCGGCTATGTTATTAGGATTTCTTTGGGGTATTGGAGGTATCATGTTTGGTGTTAGTGTTCCATACATTGGATTATCATTGACTATGGGCATTGTAATGGGGCTTGCTGGATCTGCTGGTAGCTTAATTCCATTTTTTCAAATAGATGATGTTTTTTCTCAACCAGCATTTCCATATGTTATTGGTGGAATTATAATTTCATTAGTTGGTGTATTTTTAACTGCTAAAGCAGGAATTGACAGAGATAAACTAACAAATTCTATGTCAAAAGGAAAAAATATAACAAAAGGAATATTAATAGCAGTTACATGTGGACTTTTGTCTTCGTTGCTAAATGTCGGGTTTGCTAATGCAGCTCCAATTGCTGCAACTGCTGAAGAATATGGTGTGATTACTAGAAATTCTAGCTTAGCAGCTTGGGTTGTAGTTTTGTGGGGAGCTTTTTTGATGAATATTATTTATTGTATTTATCTATTATTTAAAAATAACTCATGGTCTACATTTAAATCACCCAGTTCAATGACAGCGTACAGATGGTCAATTATAGCAGGTTTATGTTGGTTTGCTGCTTTAGGTGTTTATGGTCAAGGTGCTGCTCTACTCGGTGAAATTGGACCTGTAATTGGGTGGCCTATTTTATTAGGTTTATCTTTGATTATTAGTAATTACTGGGCATTTAGAGCTGGTGAATGGAAAAATGCTAAAAAACCATTTACTACCTTAGTATATGGACTTATTGTTTTGATAGGATCAGCGATAGTCTTAGGCTTAGGAAATTCTGTATAAAATGAATAAAATTCTTGGTTTTGGTGAATTAATGCTAAGACTTACTCCAAGTAAGCATTACGATTTAATATCTGAAACCAATGATTTTTCTGCCTCATTCGGTGGTGCAGAAGCAAACGTCATAATTGATCTTGCAAGCAGAGGACATAATTGTGAATTTTTAACAGCATTTCCTGAGAATGAAATTGGAAAAAAAGCTATTTCATACTTAAAAAATTATGGAGTGGATACTAGCAATATTTTATTTGATAATGAAAGGTTAGGGAAATATTATATTGAACATGGCTTTTCTACCAGATCTTCTAATATTATTTATGATAGAAAAAACTCTAGTTTTTCAAAACTCACAATTGAAAATTCAAAACTTGAAAAAATAATTGATAATGTCTCTCATATTGTTTTATCAGGAATAACTCCTGCCCTGTCTAACAATTGCTACAAAAACATCATCAAAATATGTGAAATAGCAAAGTCAAAAAATAAGAAAATTATCTACGACATTAACTATAGAAAAACTCTTTGGTCAACGGAAGATGCAAAAAAATTCAATAAAAAAATCTTAAGTTTTGTAGATTATTTATTTACCAATTCTAGTACTATTGAGGAAGTTTTTAATGTATCCTTTAATGAATCAAATGAAAGTGATATTTTTTCCAAATCAATTGATGCTGTTAATTTTTTGAAAAAAATCTCAAATTTTGAATTTATTGGAATGACAATTAGAAATGAGAAGAAGTTAAGTGGTATGTTTTTCCATAATAATGAAATTATTAAAAGTGAGGCATTAGAAGTTGAGCATTTGGATAGAATTGGTGCAGGAGATGCTTTTGTTGCAGGTACTTTGCATGGAATTCTAAATAATTGGGAAATTTCTGATACTATTGTGTTTGCTGTAGCATCTTTTGGAATTACTCATACGAGTTTTGGTGATATTAATTCATTTAGTGATAAACAGATAATTGAATTTTCAAAGAATAAATTAATTGGAAATGTCAAGCGTTAGTACTGAAATAATTAATAGTATTCAACAAAGTAAAATAATTGTTGTTTTAGTTATTGAAGACGATTCAAAAGCTAGTGATCTAATTGATTGTTTGTATGATTCTGGAATAAAAAATTATGAAATAGCATTAAGAACAAATAAATCTAGAAAGTCTGCTGATATAATTTTAAAAAAAGGACTGGATATAAACCTAGGTTTAGGAACTGTTTTAACTATTGATGATGTAAATTTTGCGGCTGATATTGGAGCAAATTTTGCATTAGCACCAGGAACTAACAAAACTGTTATCGATGAGGCAAATAGGCTTAATTTGCCATTTTTCCCAGGTGTATGTACTCCCTCTGATATTGAAAAAGCAAATGAACTAGGATGTAGTGTTTTAAAATTTTTTCCTGCTGAACCATGCGGAGGTATTAATTATTTTAAATCAATGATTTCTCCCTATACTCATCTAGGTTTAAGATTTATTTCACTCGGTGGTATTAATCTCGATAATATTTCTAATTACATAGAAAATCAACATTTTATTGGAGTTGGAGGTAGTTGGATTGCTGAAAAGAAATTAATTGAAAACAGCGACTGGAATGAGATTTCTAAAAGAGCAAAAGATACTTTAGATTTAATTAAAAGCTAATTAAATTTCTTTATTGAAAAAGTGTGTTAACTTGATCAGATCTTCCTCACTTTTTAAATTAATTTTATTTTTTTTTCTAAAAGATTTATAAGAATCTTCTTTTACCAAATTTAGATCAATAATTTTTTTATGAGTCATGACAAGTTTAACATACTTGTCTTTAAAGTGTAATATATAAGCACTATCATCAACCCATTCAGGATTGGTAGTTTTTCCGTAACCAGAATTGGCAACAGTTCTTCCAGCTTCAATTGGCTTTTTTAGTTTTTTTCTTGGGTTATAATAAAGGCTAACATTATCCAATACAACGCATTCTCTTAATATTCCAAAATCCCCAAGTTTTTCATCTTTTAATTCATGAATTCTATAAATATTATTATTGATTTCCACCATATCATCTGAATCGACCACAATTTCAAAAATTTGACCACTTTTATTTAGGGTTTGAAACTTTTGAGCATAAGCATCAATTCTAATTTTACCAGAGTATTGACTTAATGAATCTAAAATTACTGTACCGTTTTTAAAGTTTTCATTCAAATAAGGTGAACCGTCAATATTAATATCATAAAAACTTAATTTTTGTAGCCAAGTATGATTAGTTGCATTAGATCTGTTCATCAGGGGTTCTTGTGAATTCAATTGATGAAAACTCAAAATTATAATTAGAGCTAAGAAATAAATTTTAAATTTATCGATCATTACTTAAATTTATTAAAACTTTCAAAAACAACATATTATGAACAAGTATTTAGTAGAATTAATTGGAACATTTTTCATTGTTTTTACAGTTGGTTTAGGATCTAACCCGTTATCAGTGGGTTTTGCTTATATATCACTGATATATTTAGGATATAATATATCTGGTGCACATTACAATCCAGCTATTTCACTTATAATGTTTCTAAAGAAAAAATTAGATTTTAAAAATCTTTCATTCTACGTTTTATTTCAAATTTTAGGCGCTTGTTTAGCTGCACTCTCCATTCACTTGATGAAATCAAATATGCAAATTCAACCAGTTTTAGCTGATTCTATCTACTCAGTGTTGTTCATGGAAGCTATTTTCACCTTCCTAATAGTTTTGATTTATCTTAGAGTTACTGGAGATAATTATAAAAACAACTCTTATTACGGCTTAGCAATTGGATTACCTTTAATTGCAGGTATTTTTTCAGCTGCACCGGTTTCAAGTGCTGTTTTCAATCCTGCAGTATCCATTGGACCATCAATTATTGATATTATCACAGGTGATGGAGTTTCACAATATTTTCTTTGGTATTATATAATAGGGCCGATATCAGGTGCAGTAATTGCTTTTGTTGTTGATAAATTTATAGACAAATAAAAAAAGGATCCAAAAATTGGATCCTTTTTATTTACATAAACTAAAATACTATCTAATAACCTGGATTCTCAATAAGATTTGGATTATCAGATATTCTGTTTGTACCGTATGGTAACCAGTACATTTTTTCTAAAAATGGTGTATTTTGCCCAAAGTTCCACCTCCATTTATTGGCTTTGTACATACCATCGGAAGCTCTTCTTGTCCATTTACTACCTTGTTTAAGTTTGAAGTGAAGCTCTTTTTCCGCATCTCTCCAAGTTCTTAAATCCCAGTATCTATGGTTCTCTGCATATAGTTCAACAAATCTTTCATTTTTGATTAAATCAAGTGTAAGATTTGTTTTAGCAGGCATACCAACTCTACCTCTTAAAGTATTAATTAAATTAGTAGCTCTGTCAGTTTTACCAATTTCAAAAGCAGCTTCAGCAGCATTCAAATACATTTCACCAGTTCTTAAAACTATGTAAGGTGTTTCATCAGTTCCAAATGGTGGAAATTCAATTCTAGGATCAATTCTCTTTTGTACAAGCCTTCCTCCTCTATTTCTGTTTCTCACTGGAGCTCTTTGAGGAGCAACATTTCCTGCTCTACCTTTGACTCCAGCAGCAGCATTACCAGCACTTAAGTTATGGAACCAAACTTCTCTACCTTGAAATATTTCTTCAGGTGTAAAAAGTGTAGCTAAATATCTAGGATCTTTAGTATAAACTACTTCCTCAATATCAAACCATTTTTTGTTGTTAAACCATGCATGATACTTATTTCCAGGACTTCCATCTTGATGCTCAAAACGCGCATCTGAAGCCAAATACATATGCATGTTAGAACCCCAACCAGCTTTAAATCCATCAGGCATACCATATCCTGACCAGTTATGAGTTTTTCCTAATGCTAGGTTATACTCTTCTCCAAAAATAATTTCAGAAATCCCTGTTCCTTTCCAAAAAATTTCACTAAAAGTAGCTTCATGATCAGCCCCTCCTCTGTATAATGGATGTTTTCCTCCATCAATGACTGCAGCAGCAGCAGCATGAGCGGCTGTATAATAAGCCTCCGCGCTTCCTGACGGAATAGATGTTAGACCATTACTTGATTGTGGGTGATACTTAGCAATTCTAGCAGCATACAAGGCAGCTCTACTTTTTAAAGCAAATGCAGCCCATTTAGTTGCTTTTCCAAAAAGTGCAGTTCCAGGTAAATCAGCTATACCAGCATCTAAATCAGAAAGAATTTGATCATAAGTGTCCTTTAACGAAGATCTTGGAATCATTAATTCATCTACACCAGCATCAACAGATTTTGGTGTTAGCTCTAAAGGCATACCACCGTATCTTTTTGCCATATCTAAATACATCCAAGCTCTTAAAAACTTAGCTTCAGCAATTTGTTGCTTGACCACTTCAGGATCAAAAGAAGCTTCGTTCAAGATTTCTATAATCTCATTACAAGATCTTATGTTTCCATAATGCCATCTAGTGAGTCTTGAGTGAGCACCAGAAGCAGTAGGAACGTTAACTGCTGCCTTAATACCATTTTGCCAAGGAGCCATCAAAGTATATTCTCCTCCAACAACTGCATCAGTCAATCTATCTTGTTGTGGAAAATTACCAACTTCGTTTGGCTCAAAAACAGCATTAGCATAAATTTTAGTTAAAAAAGCCTCAACTAACTTTGGGTCTTTTTTAACAGCATCTTCAGAAATCATGTCGGTTGGTTGCAGATCTAAATCGGCACATCCAACTAGAATGAACATCGGAAGCATTAATATTAAAAATTTGTTTATCAGTTTCATAATAATAAATTTATTTTTTTTTTAATTAAAATCCTATTCTAACGCCTGTTGTCACAGTTTTTACGTTAGGATAATCTCTATCATTCGCTCCAGTAATTTCTGGGTCATGCTCACCTGAAAATAGTCCAAGGTTATCAAAAGTAAGTAAGTTTGATCCCCCAACATAAATCTGAGCATTATCAATACCTAATCTATTTGTAAAAGATTTAGGTAAATTATAACTAACATTCAATGTTTTCAATCTTAAGTAAACCGCATCTGGTCTAGAAAAATCATTAGCAAAGCTGTTATTTGGAGTAGCACCTCCAGTATTATTAGTTGGTGGGAAAGCTCTAAGAACTTCAATATCTCCATTAGGTCCAACTAAAGATCTGTTATCAAATACAAATTGTTTTGGAATAGCTTGGTGACTATTAAGTCCCTGCCAACTACCACTTCCTGTGAAGTTGATCGAATAACCAGCCGCACCTTGCCATAAAGCATCAAAGCTCCAGTTACCCCATTTAGCAGAAGTCCAAGTACTAAAGTTCCACTTAGGCATACCTCCTTGACCAACAGGAACCTGATCTCTCCAATCAATAATTCCATCGCCATTTTGGTCAACATAAATCAAGTCTCCAACCATGAGTGTTGAATTACCAGCAGTATCTTGATCAACAGGGTGACTGTTTATATCAGCTTGGGTTGTAAAAAATCCTCTAGTTTGATAACCCCACTGTAAATCATCCCATTTCCCAGTAAGAACATATCTATTATTATAATCTCTATTCGCCTGAGCTGTTGCTTCATCTACACCAGTCGTTGGTAGAATATTTTCTTCCCATTTAACATATTTTCCTCTTGACCAAGAAATCATTGGATTAATTTCATAA
>Ga0208130_1001331_pt1 | contig 12019 bp, 11 predicted proteins | sample ETNtaG_31_FD_185771 | JGI IMG/M metagenome (GOLD analysis project Ga0208130, IMG submission 185771) | Marine microbial and viral communities from oxygen minimum zone, Eastern Pacific Ocean - ETNP201310SV78 (SPAdes) (version 2) | ecosystem: Environmental > Aquatic > Marine > Oceanic ...
ATTAGCGGCATCGAATGGTCTTGGAATGCAGTATCTTGAAGGTATTGGCAGAAGCACCCAAATTGGAGATTTCTCTGCATTTTTTATAGGTGTGGGTATTTTTTGTTTGCTTGGTAGTATTTTTAAAAATATTACCTTTCTCATTTCTGCAGTCATTATTTTATTTTCAGCAGCGGCAATGAGAATAGTTGCTTGGCAAATATATAATGCTGACTTTGCAGCTATATTTATTAGTGTTGAAATAGTTTCGTCTATTATGATTCTTGCTAGTGTCTTTTTATTCAGAAAAAAAGAAAATACAATTGAATCTTCTGAAACAGAAGATTCTTAATATTTACTATGGGTTTTAAAAATAGTATCCCAAAAAGAAAATAGAGAAGCAAAATGATTGCTGTGATATTTATGATGTAAAGCATGATATTCATTAACCCCTGCAAATGGGAAATATTTATATAGCGATGATTTAATTCCAGAATGAATATCAAGCTCGTGCAGAATTCTAATAATTAAGTAAAGCACAATAGTCTCAAAATAAACCTCTCCAAGAATCAAAAAGGCAATAAAAGGACCTAATAAACCCATCATCCATTCAAGTGGGTGCTCATATAGATAATCAGCTGGAAAAGGATTGCTGGCCTTGTGATGAATTATATGAATTCTCTCATAAAGAAATTTACTTTTATGCAAAAGCCTATGAAACCAATAGAAATAGAAATCATCAATGATCAATATTACTGTAATTTGAAATAGAAATATTAAAAGAACCTGTGGGCAAACAAGATCAATATGCTTCAGCTTTTGGCGGAATAACATCATTCAATATTAATAAAGAAGGGGAAGTAATTCATCATTCATTAAATAAATTATAAATTTATTAACTAGCTGAATAGGTTGTAAATTACTTTCATTTGAATTTTCTTCGATTATTTTTCCTTGGATGTTTTCCTTTGTAAACAATTCGTTATCGAAGGGATTATAGTTTGTATCAATTTTAATTTTTGGTTCTGAAAAGCTTACATTTTTGCTGCTATTATAATTATTTTGAAAAGCAATTTCTTGTGCAAAATCAATTGAAGGAGCGATATTATATTCACCTAATGATTTTCTTGTTGTAGCTCTCAATATTGCATAAATTTCTTTTTCATTTTCAAACTTAATTTCAGTTTTTGTTGGATGAATATTAATATCGATTAAGTCTGATTTAATTTTTAAGTTAATAAAATAGCTAGGGAAGTATTTATCTCCAATAAGGTCAGAGAATCCTTTTTGAATTGCATGATTTAAATAATTATTTTTTATAAATCTTCCATTTACAAAAAAATATTGTTCGCCTCTAGTACGTTTTGCTGCTTCAGGCTTCCCAATAAAACCACTTATGTTAACTAGGGATGTTTTCTCACTAATAGGTACAAGAAGTTCATTTTTCTTATTTCCTATTATATTAATGATTCTTTTTCTAAAATTAGATTTTTTAAGAAATAATATTCTTTTATCATCGCTGTAAAAATGCATTTCGACATCAGGATTTGCTAGCGCAATTCTAATAAAAGAGTTTGTAATATGTCGTAATTCCACATTATTACTTTTTAAAAATTTACGTCTAGCTGGAACATTGTAAAATAAATTTTTAACATTAATAGTAGTTCCATTTTTACTAACATGTTCAAATTCATCAGCTACTTTACCATCATTTAAAATAATTTTAATTCCAATACTATCTTTAATTCTTTTAGAAATAACTTCCATCATACTTATAGAGGCTATAGATGCCAGAGCTTCCCCTCTAAAGCCCATAGTATTGATTTTAAATAAATCATTAATTCTTTTAATCTTTGATGTGTAATGTCTTTTATGGCAGTTTCTCGAATCATTTATACTCATACCACTTCCATTGTCTACAACTTTTATAAGTAATTTTCCGGCATCTTTTATAAATAATTCTATTTTATCAGCTCCCGCATCGATTGAGTTCTCTATTAATTCTTTAACTGCAGAGGATGGTCTTTGAATGACCTCACCAGCAGCAATTTGGTTTGCTATTTGTTTAGGTAATACTTGAATTAAGTCCAAAAAAAGTCAATTATTTTATTAATAAATAGTACGCAAGCAAATATAAAATAATTATTAGTATAATTATTCTTGTATTTCTATTCAAATTTCTATTATAACTTTTTTTTGAATTAAAATTAATTTCTCTTTTTATGTTATTTTCATTTCTTTTTTTGAAGTTGAATGTATATCTTGGAGTATAATTAAATTTTTTTGGATATTTAGTTTTAAAAAAGGAAGGTAATTTTGGTGGTTCCATATTCAAAAATACCTTTTTTATGGTTAATAAATAATTTCTTTTGTAAAAGATTTAATACGTTTTAATTTGTAACATTTTTTAATTTTACAATATGAAGAAATTCATTATAACACTGGTTTTTTTTATTTTCTGCAAACAAATTATATCTCAGGATAAAGCAATTTTTTTAAATTCTGAAACTATTTGGGCTGATAGTCTATTATCATTAATGACTCAAGAAGAAAAAATTGCACAATTAATTATGGTTGCAGCTTACTCAAATAAAGATAAAGATCATAAAGAAGAGATAACTAAACTTATAGAAGAATATAAGATTGGTGGTTTAATGTTTTTACAAGGTTCACCATACAAACAAGCAAAACTCACAAATTATTTTCAATCTCGATCAAATATTCCTTTAATTGTAGCTATTGATGCTGAATGGGGAGTTTCTATGCGCTTAGATTCGTCTTTAAGATTTCCGTGGCAAATGACTCTTGGAGCAATTGAAAACAATAATTTGATTTATGAGATGGGAGCTGAAATTGCCAAGCAATGTAAACTATTAGGTGTCCATATAAATTTTGCTCCAGTAGTTGATATTAATTCGAACCCAGATAATCCAATAATTAACAATAGATCTTTTGGTGAAAACCCTCAAGCGGTTGCAAAAAAGTCAATAGCATATATGCAAGGTATGCAAGATAATAATATATTAGCATGTGCAAAACATTTTCCTGGTCATGGTGATACAGATTCAGATTCTCATAAAACTTTACCTCGCCTAAATCATTCTTTAGATCGACTACATGAAATAGATTTAGTTCCATTCAAAAAATTAATAAATAATGGTTTAGGTTCGGTTATGGTTGCTCATTTAAATATTCCTATTTTAGATAGTACAAAAAATATTTCATCATCACTTTCACATAATGTAGTAACTAAGCTTTTAAAAAATGATCTTAATTTTAAGGGATTAGCTATAACAGATGCTTTAAATATGAAGGGAGTTACTAATTATTATAAGCCTGGTGATGTTGATGTTAAAGCTTTGCTAGCGGGTAATGATATTTTATTATTTTCAGAGGATGTTCCTAAAGCAATTGATGAAATTAAAAAAGCCATTAATTCAAATCAAATAAGTGAGAAAGAAATTGATCAAAGATGTCGTAAAGTATTATTGGCTAAGAAATGGTTAAACTTAGACGAATACAAGCCAGTTGATTTAAATCTTATTAAACAAAATAAAATTACTTTGTCATCTAGAATTTTGAATAAAAAACTTGTTGAAAATTCAATTACACTGTTACAGAATTACAACGAAATTATTCCAATTAAAAGATTAGATACCTTAAAAATTGCTTCGTTATCTATTGGAGAATCATCTGATGAGTTTAAAAATATGCTTTCAAATTATGCTGTAATTGATCATTTTCATATCAGCGAGAATATAACATTTTCAGAGCAGCTCAGTTTACTAAATAAGCTTGCCAAATATAATTTAGTTATAACATCAATTCATAAATCAAATGCGAATGCTTGGAAATCATATAAAATTAACTCATCAACAGATATTTTACTTCAATCTATTGCGCTGCAAAACAAAATGGTTCTTTGTGTATTTGCTAACCCCTACAGTTTGAATTCTTTACTTTTTACAAACAATTTTGATGCTTTGATTTTGGGTTATCAAAATAGTAATTTATCTCAAAAAGCATTAGCAAAAGCTGTGTTTGGTGGTATTGAAATTAAAGGAAATATTCCTGTCACAACAAATCATTTCAATATTAATAATGGAATTAAAACAGAGGCTACAAGACTAAACTATGTTTCTATTGATGAGGTAAATCCAAATAATAGAATTGAGCTTTTAATAGATAGCATTGTTGACAATGCAATTAAAAATAAGGCCATGCCAGGCTGTCAAATACTAATTGCTAAGGATAAAAAAATATTTTTTAATAAATCATACGGTTATCATACCTACAAAAAAAATAATATAACAAAAAAGTCTGATCTTTACGATATAGCATCAATCACAAAAATAGCTGCCACTGTTCCTTTATTAATGAAAATGGTTGATGAAAAAAAATTAAAACTTTCACATAAAATTTCTAAATATCTTCCACTAAACAATACTAATAAGAAACATATCACTTTTAAAGAGGTTTTATCACATCAGTCTGGTTTACAATCATGGATACCGTTTTATAAAAACACTTTAATCATAGATTCTCTAAGTGGACTTTCAGTGCTTAATGATACTTTGTATAATTCTTATAAGACTAAAAAATATCCATATGAAGTTGCTGATAGTCTTTTCTTACATTATTCTTACCTAGATACAATTTATAATATAATATATACTTCTGAATTAGGTGAAAGAGATACTTATAATTATTCAGACTTAGGATATTACATGTTCAAAAAAATAATTGAAAACTCATATCAAGATACATTAAATAATTTATTAGATATTTATTTTTATAAAAAACTAGGCATGAATTCTTTAGGATATTTACCAAAAAGAAAATTTAAATTAGATAATATTGTCCCTAGTGAAATTGATATAGAATTTAGAAGTCAAAAAATTCATGGATATGTACATGACATGGGATCTGCTATGCAAGGTGGTGTTGGAGGACATGCTGGTTTGTTTTCAAATGCTAATGATTTAGCTAAGATTATGCAAATGTTTTTAGAAGAAGGAAAATATGGTGGAGAACGTTATTTATCAAAAAAAGTTGTAAAAGAGTTTGTTGCATGTCAATTTTGTGATAAATTAAATAGAAGAGGTGCTGGATTTGATAAGCCAGTACTTGAAAATCAAGAAGGTGGTCCAACATGTAATGATTGTGTTTCTTTAAGAAGCTTTGGACACTCAGGTTTCACTGGAACATTGGCTTGGGCAGATCCAGAAACACAAATAATTTATGTATTTTTATCTAATAGAACTTATCCTTATTCAGATAATAAAAAATTATTAGATATGAATGTTAGAACAGAGATAATGCAAGTAATTTTTGATTCTTTTGATGAAAAATAAAATTAAAATAGGTATTGTATGTTATCCAACATATGGAGGTAGTGGTGTAGTTGCAACTGAGTTAGGTGTAGCATTATCAAAAAAAAAATATGAAGTGCATTTCATTTCATATGATCAGCCATTTCGTTTAGATTTATTTTCTGAAAAAATATATTATCATGAAGTATCTGTGCCGCAATATCCGCTGTTTGAATATGCTCCATATGAACTTAATTTAACATCAAAATTAGTTGATGTAGCAATAAATGAAGGATTAGATTTGCTACATGTTCATTATGCAATACCTCATGCATCTGCTGCTGTTAATGCAAAACAAATTTTATCTACTCAAGGAGTAACAATACCTATTGTTACAACTTTACATGGTACAGATATTACCTTATTAGGCAAAGATGCCTCTTTTAAACCAGTTATTGAATTTGCAATAAATATGTCTGATATTGTTACAGTTGTTTCACAAGACTTAAAAAATGAAACATTAGCTCATTTTAATATAAAAAAAGAAATTAATGTAATTTCAAACTTCATAGATTACAGTCTATATAATCAAAATCAAAACTTAAAATTAAGAACTAGTTTCGCATCAAGAAATGAATCTATAATAACTCATATTTCTAATTTTAGAGAAGTTAAGCGTGTTGAAGATGTTATTAAAATATTTTATGAAGTTAATAAAAGACAAGAAGTTCAATTATTAATGATAGGAGATGGTCCTGATCGATCTAAATGTGAAAATCTTGCTAGAAAATTAGATATCCATAAAAAGATTAAATTTCTTGGTAAGCTAAAGGTAATTGAGGATTTATTAGCAATTTCAGACATATTTCTTTTGCCATCTCAAACAGAGAGCTTCGGTTTAGTTGCTCTAGAGGCTATGGCAAGTAATACAGCAGTTGTATCTTCAAATAGCGGAGGTATACCTGAAGTGAATATTGATGGGATAACAGGTTTTCTGTCTGATGTTGGTGATATTAATAAAATGTCAGACGATATATGTAAATTAATTTCTAACTCAAATCTCTTGAAAACCTTTAAGTTAAATGCCTTAAATCATGCTAAAAAATTTGATTTAAATAATATTTTGCCAAAATATGAAGAAGTATATACTAAATTAATAAAAAACTATGATTAAAATTGGTTTAACTGGAGGTATTGGAGTTGGAAAAACATATATAGCAAAAATATTTGAAAGTTTAGATATTCCAGTTTTTAATGCTGATAAAGAAGCTAAATTTTGTTTAAATAGTGACTTAAAACTTATTAATTCAATTAAAAAAAATTTTGGAAATAACTTGTATAAAAACAATTTACTTCAAACTAAAATTTTAGCAAATATTGTTTTTAATGACAAAAATAAATTAGAGATTCTTAATAATTTGGTTCATCCAACAGTAAAGAAAAATTTTAGTATTTGGATAAAGAAACAAACATCAAAACTTGTTATAAAGGAAGCTGCAATTCTTTTTGAAAGTAATTCTCATTTAGATTTAGATTTTATTATTTGTGTTAGTGCTCCAAAAAGCTTAAGAATTTCAAGAATTAAAGAAAGAGATAAATTATCTTTGGTGGAAATAGAAAGTAGAATCAAAAATCAAATGTCACAAAAAGAAAAGGAAAGTTTGTCAAACTTTGTTATATATAATGATGAAAAAAAAATGCTTTTACCACAAATAATTAAAATATGTAATATAATTTACTCTTAAAAAAAGTATTTAATAATTAGAAAGACAATTAATAAATCTAAAAATAAAAGAAAGCCAAATAAAGTTGGATTGATATCATATAGTTCTTTTAGTTTTTTAAATATTTCATTCATTGTTTATAAAGTAATTAATTATTAATATATTTTTTCTCAATAGTTCCATCATTAAAAAAATAGAATAGAATTTTATTTTTTTTAAATTGAACATCTCTTAATAAAACATCTGTTATTCTGATTATTTTTTTTTCTGTTATGTTTTTAGATAAGGTTTTATTTAAACTTGTTGTTATGCTATTGCAAGATAAAATTGAATCTAATTGAAAGTAAACTAGAGTATTATTTTTAAAGTAACAACTTAATTTTCCGGCACCATTTATTTCTGGAGAGCCACCAGGTGCATTTATCATACTTAAAGATCCAATTCCTTCAATCCAAATTGGAGATTCATTTATTGTATTAAGAAGACTAGATAAATATATTTTTTTATGATAATTATTATTAAGTAAAATATATTGAATAGAATCAACTATAAAATCACCAGGATTTGTTAAGAAAGGACTGATTGGATTTGTCAAATTAATAGTATCACCTATTTCTAATGAAAAGTCATATAGTAATACCTCTCTTCTTTCAAACCCAGGACTTTGGTAAGACATGTATATTTTTTTTTCTTGGACATTTTCTCGAATCCAAAAAGTTTTTGATATATAATGAAATCCATTTAAAATTTTATAGTTGTAATTATTAAAGATAGTATCTCCATCTGTATAGTAAATATCTGTTATGCATCCATTATTACATGAAGTTAAATGCCACTCTGAATGAAGATTAAGCATTTGTTGATAGTTTTGAGAATATCCCAAATTCCAAATGAATATGCTAAATAAAATAACTCTAAACATTTTTTGTATTAAATTTATCTTGTAAAATTATTATAATTTTTCCAAAACAACTATGTTTTCTACATGATGAGTTTGAGGAAACATATCTACAGGTTGTATAACTTTTGTTTCATAATATTTACTCATTAATTGAATATCACGCGCTTGAGTGGCTGAGTTGCAACTAACGTAAACAATTCTTTCGGGTTTAATTTTTAGTATTTGTTCTGTAACTTTCTTGTGCATGCCATCTCTAGGAGGGTCTACAATAATAATACTTGGTCTTCCATTTTTTAAAATAAAATTATCGGTAAATATTTCCTTCATGTCACCAGTATAAAATTTACAATTGTTAATTTTATTTTGTTTTACATTTATATTTGCTAATTTAATCCCTTCTTCAACTGAGTCAATACCAATTACCTTTTTTGAATTTTTTGCAACATATTGCGCAATTGTACCTGTTCCAGTATAAAGGTCATAGACAATATCTGTTTTTTTGATTTTAGCTAATGATTTTGTTTGTCTGTAAAGTACTTTAGCCTGCTCACTGTTTGTCTGAAAGAAAGATTTTGCACCAATATTGAAAATTAGACCATCTAATTCCTCTTGAATATAATCTTTTCCATGAAAGCATATTAGCCTTTGATCATAAATGGTATTATTAGCTTTTTGATTAATAGTATAAAGAAGCGATGTTATTTCAGAAAAATTTTCTTTGATATGATACATTAATCGATTAATATTATCTATTTGATTCTCATAAAATTGCACTAAAACCATTAAATCTTTTTTTGATGATGTTCTAATAAGTAAATTTCTAATTAAACCTTTATGTTCATTAATATCAAAAAATGATAAATTATTTTCTAAGGCAAATTTTTTAATTGAAAGTCTAATTTTATTTGAAGGAGATTTTTGTAAATGACATTTTTTAATATCAACTACTTTGTTATACATTCCTGGAATATGAAAGCCACATGCATTTCTATCTTTTATTTTAATATTTGAGTTAATTTCATTCTTACTTAACCATCTTTTATTAGAAAATGTGAATTCCATTTTGTTTCTGTAGTAGTAAGTTTCTTTACTTGCTAGTATTTTTTTATAATTACTAGTATTTACTTTAGCTATTCTTTGTAAATTATTTAGAACTTCTTTTTCTTTAAATTTTAGTTGTGATATGTAATTCATATTTTGCCACTTACAACCACCACAAACACCAAAATGTTCACATTTAGCATTTTCTCTTATTTCTGAATATTTATGATATTTAATAATACTTGCTTGCCAATATTTTTTTTTTCTTTTGTAAATAGAAATATCACAAATATCTCCAGGAACACCATTGTCAATAATTACAACTCTATCATCTAATTTTGCAATTGATTTTCCTTTATGTGCGGTATCAATTATTTTAATTTTTTCAATTATAATAGGTTGTTTTCTTTTTTTTCTACTCATAAGACAAAATTATATTTTTAATTCAATATCTATAATATAAAATTTTAATATGTATGCTTTATATTTGCAATAAAAAAGATGAAAAAATCTAAATATTATATTGATTTAGAAAGTAAATTTGGTGCTCACAATTACCACCCATTACCTGTTGTTTTAGCTAAAGGTAATGGTGTCTTTGTATGGGATGTTGAAGGTAATAAGTATTTTGATTTTTTATCTGCATATTCTGCTGTTAATCAAGGTCATTGTCATCCTAAAATAATTAGTGCTTTACAAGAGCAGTCGAATAAACTAACTTTAACTTCTAGAGCTTTTTACAATAATACATTGGGTGAATACGAAGAATATATAACTAATTTTTTCGGTTATGACAAATTATTACCCATGAACACAGGCGTTGAGGGTGGTGAGACAGCTAACAAATTAGCAAGAAAATGGGGGTACGAAATAAAGAATATTTCTAAAAAAGAAATGATAGAAATAACCACTAATAATTTTAATAAACTTTTTTTTAATTAAAAAAGATGAAATTTATAATTTTAGGATGTGGTAGTTCAATGGGTGTGCCAAGACCAGATGGTTTTTTTGGAAATTGTGATCCAAATAATAAAAAAAATTACAGAACTAGATGTTCTGCCTTATTAAAAACGACTGATGAAAATATACTTATAGATACATCTCCAGACTTAAGACAACAACTTTTAAGACATAAAATTAAAAAAATTAATAAAGTTCTTTTTTCACATATGCATGGAGATCAAACTCATGGAATAAACGACTTAAGATCTTTTTATATAAATAGTAGAAAACAAATTAATGTTTATGCAGATAATTACACATCCAAATATTTAAAAAATTCTTTTTCATATATTTTTAAAAGCTACTCAAAAGAATATCCAGCTACATTAAATTTAAATAAATTACAAAAAAATATTTACACTAAAAATAATAATAAAAAAATTAATATCCAATCTGTTATAGTTGAACACGGTAAAGTAAATTCAAATTGTTTTATTATTGATAAAAAATTAGCCTATATAAGTGATGTAAGCAAAATATTTGAAAAGGATTTTAAATATTTTAAAAACTTAAAATATTTAATAATTGATTGTTTGTGGTACAATTTTCATCCGTCGCATTTTAATTTAGAAAATTCACTTAATGTAATCAAAAAATTTAAGCCAAAAAAAGCTATTCTTACAAATTTATCACCAGTGTTAGATTATAAAGTTCTGAAAAAGTTATTACCAAAAAAAGTTATACCAGCACATGATGGATTAACTTTGGAATTATAATATACTTTCAATAGATTTAATTAACTTTTTTGACATTGGTTTAGTAAAAGAAGCAAACGTATCTTCAACTATTCCTTCTTTGTTAATTAAAATTTTATGAAAATTCCATTTTGGTATTGCAGATTTACCATGGTTATCTTTTGCCCATTTAAAAAGCTCATGAGCCTTTTCTCCTTTAACTTCGGTAATAGTTGTGAGTGGAAAATTAATATTGAAATTTATTTCACAAAATTCTTTTACATCTGCATTATTTTTCTTTTCTTGATTAAAAGAATTTGAAGGTACACCAAGGACAACCAATCCTTTTTCTTTATATAAATCCCATAATTCTTGTAATTCATCGTATTGTTTCGTAAATCCACAAAAACTAGCAGTATTTACCACAAGAATAACTTTATTTTTGTAATCATTAAAATTTATTATTTCACCCGTTATGCTCTCAATACTGAAATCATAAAATTTTTTATCATAATTAGCTGTTGCCGAGGTTTTAAATAAAAACATAACTATAGATAATAGAAATATTACTTTTTTCATTTATTAGGTTTATTTGGAGTAAGCAATATTAGAAAATATCCAAATAAAGTTGATAACAATGAACCTGTTAATACACCTATTTTTACACCATCCATGTATTGCATGTTTTCAACAAAAGCTAAGTTTCCAACAAATAAACTCATTGTGAAACCAATACCTGTAAGAACACCTACACCATAAAAATTATACCAACTTGTATCATTAGGCATCTGTGCTACTTTCAATTTGATAGATACATAGGAAAATATAAAAACACCGAGCTGTTTACCCAGGAATAATCCCAGTACAATACCCAGTGGCACTTTATCAAGTAACGATGCGAAAGATAAACCTTCTAAAGATACACCGGCATTTGCAAATGCAAATAGAGGCATTATACCAAAAGCAACGTATGGGCTAATTGCATGTTCTATTTTTATTAATAACGAAAAATCTTTTTCTTTTTTTCTATGAGGGATTGTCATTGCCAACAAAACACCAGCAATAGTAGCATGTATACCTGAGTTATGAGTAAAATCCCAAAGGAAAAGTCCAACAATTAAATAAGGTAAGAATTTTTTAATATTAAATTTATTTATCAATAACAAAACGATAAAGGCTAATAACATTAATGTTAAATATTTAATGCTCAAATCTCCAGAGTAGAATAATGCAATAATTACTATTGCTCCTAAATCATCAATTATTGCTAAAGCAGTTAAAAATACTTTTAATGATAAAGGAACTCTTTTCCCTAATAAAGATAAGACACCTAAAGAAAAAGCTATATCTGTAGCTGATGGAATTGCCCATCCATTTAAAGTTTCG
>Ga0208130_1001332_pt1 | contig 12013 bp, 11 predicted proteins | sample ETNtaG_31_FD_185771 | JGI IMG/M metagenome (GOLD analysis project Ga0208130, IMG submission 185771) | Marine microbial and viral communities from oxygen minimum zone, Eastern Pacific Ocean - ETNP201310SV78 (SPAdes) (version 2) | ecosystem: Environmental > Aquatic > Marine > Oceanic ...
TCATCAAAAGAATTTCTTAGTCCATTTTATTACAATGAACAGGTTACCTATTACCAATATGGAGGATCAAAAGACTTGTCAAATTCCCCAGCTGGGATTGGAGATGTGGTATATCATTTGCATAATTTATTTGATAAGAGGATTATGGTCTTATTCACCTCAATAAGAGCTTTAACTGATACTGCAAAATACCTGATAACACTTCCAGATGGAAGAAACCTTCCGCTATTTGCACAAGTACGAGGTGCCTCAAGGCCATCAATTATCAAAGGTATGCATCAAACATCAAATGGGATACTATTTGGGACCAATAGTTTCTGGGAGGGAGTTGACCTACCAGGTGAATTATTGGAGATTCTTGTGCTAGTTAAATTACCATTTGATGTTCCAAGTGAGCCACTGGTTAGGTCCTACTCTGACCACGTGAACAAGATGGGTGGGAATAGTTTTATGGACTATAGTCTCCCTGAGACCGCAATCAGATTTAGACAAGGGTTTGGTCGTCTTATCCGTACAAGCTATGATTCTGGAAAGTTTGTATGTCTCGACAATCGTATTGTTTTAAAACGCTACGGTAGTATTTTGAGTCAATCACTTCCAGTTGAGATGAATATATTTTCCCAAGTCGATTCTATACGATAATATCTTTCTGTCTTTGGAATGACTTCATGTCTTCCTTTAAATTACCCGATGGAAACCTTACTTGTTTCAACAAAGAAAATCTCTTACCGTGATTTTGTTCCCCTGTTTAATGGCCCAGTAAAAGTCTCGTTAACAAAGCAGGCAGAGAAGAATATTGAAAAATCCCATCGAAACTTGCGTGCACTTCTTAATGGAGATACAACCATGTATGGAGTCAACACAGGCTTTGGAAACCTAAGCAATATACCCATTAACAAAGCAGATCAAAAACTGCTTCAGAAAAATTTAGTAAGAAGCCATGCAGCTGGGGTTGGTGATCCCATTGAGATCGGAACGGTCAGAGCAATCATGTACCTAAAACTATTGACCTATGCAAAAGGATATAGTGGTATTAGACTAATTTTAGTTAAAAAGATTATTCAATTTATTAATCATGACATAATCCCATATATACCTATGAAAGGTTCAGTTGGTGCGAGCGGAGACTTGGCACCGTTGGGTCACATGGCACTATCACTGATTGGCGAAGGTAAGGTATTTCTTAAGGGTAAAAAGATGTCTACAGGAGTAGCCTTAAAAAAACTAAAAATCAAACCATTAGAACTTGAGCCCAAAGAGGGTATTAGCCTAATCAATGGTACTCAAGTGTCAACAGCATTTTCAATTAAAGCATGTATCGACGGTGAGATACTATTAAAAACTGCAGACATAGCTGGTGCACTATCGGTTGAAAATAGTTTTTCTAGTCGTAAAGTATTCAGAAAAGATATACACAAATTAAAAGATCACATTGGGCAGCAAATATCTGCTGCGAATGTTTATAAGATGCTGCGTGGAAGTGAAATTGTAAACTCCCATAGTAATTGTGATAAGGTACAAGATCCATACAGCTTTCGTTGTATTCCTCATGTTCACGGTGCTTCTAGGGATTCTTTCAAACTGAGCACCACAATGGTCAATAATGAGATTAACAGTCTAAGTGACAATCCTCTGGTTATGGATGAGAGTACTATTTTGAGCTCTGGCCATTTTCACGCAGAGCATATTGCCCAGGCTCTAGACATAATTAGTATTGCCTTCTCTGAGATTGGTGCAATTTCAGAAAGAAGAATTCATTTTTTTATGAAAGGTATTGATCCATTAATTCCTCCATTTGTTGCAACCAATCCTGGTATTGAATCTGGATACATGATCGCTCATGTTACTGCAAGTGCACTCGCCTCTGAGAACAAGACACTGGCCCACCCGGCCAGCATTGATTCCCTCCCAACATCAGGAGGGCAAGAAGATCATGTGAGCATGGCCCCTTGGGCTGGAAATAAATTATTTAAAATTCAGCATAATGTTGGTTCCATCCTTGCTATTGAGTTAATCGTTGCCGGAGCGGCAAATTCATTAGCTAGTAGTGATATGAAAGCAGGTAAGGGAACAGCACCTACCTTAAAAATTTTAAATGATCATTGTAAATTTGCAAAAGGTGATAGGCCTTTATCTTTCGAGATAGAGAAAATTACCAAGCTAATTTTATCAGGCAACATTCTAACAGAAGTTTCAAAATCCTTAAAACTGGAGTAGTCGTGAGTAATCGTCCACCATTTAAACAAGCATTTACATTTGATGACGTTTTATTAGTGCCTCAAAAATCAAGTGTATTACCAAGAGATGTTAATCTAAAAACTCGTTTAACTAATAAGATTGAACTAAATATACCAATTTTAAGTGCTGCAATGGACACGGTAACTGAGAGCGAAATGGCAATAGCACTAGCGAGGACTGGGGGTATTGGTGTCATACATAAAAATTTATCTATCGATGACCAGTCCAGTATGGTAGACAGGGTAAAAAGATCAGAAAGTGGCATGATATTAAACCCTATAACAGTCGATCATGGTTCGACCATAAAAAATGCAAAAAAAATTATGCAAGAATACAAGATTAGTGGACTTCCAGTAGTCAAAGATGATCGTCTTGTTGGCATAATCACTAACCGAGATATTCGTTTTGAAACCAATGATATGTTGATGGTTTCTGACAGGATGACCTCTGAGAATCTTGTAACCGTACCGGTTGGAACATCACTTGAAAAAGCAAAAGACATACTACAAGAACATCGTATTGAAAAACTACTCGTTGTGGACGGTGATCATAATTTGACAGGTTTGATTACTGTAAAAGATATTCAAAAAAATGAAGACTATCCAAATGCCTGTAAAGATTCTAATGGCAGACTTCGTGCTGCAGCTGCAATTGGTGTATCAGGTGATGCTTTTGAGAGAGCAAAAGAGTTGGCAAAAGTTGATATCGATGCAATAATAATTGATACAGCGCATGGTCATTCAAAAGGGGTTTTGGACACCATTTCAAAGATAAAAAGTGATAACAAACAAATTGCGGTAATTGCTGGTAATGTTGCCACCGGTGAAGGAGCAAATGCGTTAATCGAGGCTGGAGTGGATTGTGTAAAAGTTGGCATCGGGGCAGGAGCAAGTTGTACCACTCGTGTTATTGCAGGGGTAGGAGTGCCCCAGTTGACCGCGATCATGGATGCTGTTGATGTTGCAAGAAAATTTGATACCCCAATCATAGCAGATGGTGGGCTTAGGTATAGCGGAGACATAGCAAAAGCCTTGGCAGCAGGTGCAGACTCTGTAATGGTAGGAAGTCTTCTTGCTGGGATGGATGAAAGCCCAGGAGAAACAATATTATACGAGGGACGCCAATATAAATCCTATAGAGGAATGGGTTCAATGGGAGCAATGGAACAGGGCAGCGGTGATAGGTACTTTCAAGAGGGAGCAGAAGCTACCAAACTAGTACCCGAGGGAATCGAAGGTATGGTACCATACAGAGGGCCTGTTCAAAATACCATCCATCAGCTTGTCGGAGGAATAAGATCTTCTATGGGATATTGCGGATGCGAGACAATTAAAGAATTTGGAAGAAAAACAACGATGGTACAGGTAACTGGCGCCGCTCTTAAAGAAAACCATCCTCATGAAGTTAGAATAGTCAAGGAAGCACCAAACTATCAGGTTTCAGAGGGGTAAAACTAATATTTTAACTTAGAGAGTTGAGAAAACGGGTTATTTGAGACTTTCGCCTTGCACCAGTATTCTTGTGGATAAGATTCCTGCTAACTGCTTTATCAATAATCTTCACTGCATCTTTGTAAACTAATTCTGCTTCTTTTTTTGTAGAAGAAGAGAGTACTTTTTTGATACTAGTACGTAGCCTTGAGAGGCTATCAAGATTTCTGGCGCGTCTTTTCTTATCTTGTCTTTCTCTTTTAATCTGTTGTGGATGTCTATCCATTAAACTTTTTCCTTAATTTAAAGCCGGCAAGTTTACTACATCATTAATTCCGATGTCAATGAGATGTTTAAATTGTTATTATAAATAAATTTTCTTTTGGTTGAATAAATTTTTTGATTTCGATATGAAATTTGAAAAGCAATATTTGATTTGTATCTTCTGACATGGAGAAAATAGAACTTTTACAATCTGTATCAATATTCTGGGATCTTAATGAGGATGAGCTTGGACACATTGCAGACAAAATGGTTGCAAAGCATTTTGAAAATGGAAACTATATCTTCCTAGAAGATTCAGAGGGTGAGCAATGTTTTTTTGTGCTTGAAGGTAGTGTGAAAGTTACAAGGTTAAGCAAAGATGGTCGAGAGGTTATCTTAGCAATGCTTAATGAGGGAGACTTTTTTGGAGAGATGTCTCTTCTTGATGGTGAATCGCGCTCTGCAAATGTTATTGCATTGGAAAAAACAAAGGTTCTAACACTAGATAGGAATGATTTTATTGCGGTTGTAAATGATTACCCTCAGATAGCTGTTCAATTATTAAAAGAGCTTGCCAGACGATTGAGAAAAAGTGATAGGCAGATTGCGAGTTTGTCACTCAGTGATGCTGAAAAACGTATTGCACTCTGTATCATAAGATTTGCTGATGAGCAAGGTGTGATTCAGAATGGAAAGGTAAGCATACCTAAAACTCCTATTCAGCAGGACATTGCAAATATGGCTGGCACCTCTAGAGAGACAGTCTCGAGGGCATTGGGGTTACTTGAGAAGGAAGATCTCATTGAACGAAATGGCAGAGAACTTATTATCCTTGATTATAAAAAATTTATCAAGGAATTTGACTCCTAAATGCTTCAATCGCTAGTTCGTGGAATTCGAGAGAATGACCATGGATCTATATCAAAGGCCATCACAATTATTGAAAATGGTCAAAATCAAGCAACATCTCTCTTAGCGGATATATACTCAAAAACGAGTCAGTCTATACGCATTGGCATTACTGGACCACCTGGTGCAGGCAAGAGTACCATTACCAATACACTTGTAGAAATCATTTTAGATAATAATAAAACCGTTGGTGTAGTGGCTGTCGACCCAACAAGCCCATTCTCTGGTGGGTCTTTGTTGGGAGATCGAATCAGAATGAATCAATATGCATGGGATGAGAGAGTTTTTATCAGAAGTATGGGCAATCAGGGTGATTTAGGAGGCTTGGCTAGTAAATCGCAAGATGTTGGTGATATCCTCTCAGCAAGCGGGAAGGATTTTATCCTTTATGAAACTGTTGGTGTAGGACAGAGTGAACATGATATAGTAAAAGCAGCTGATTTGTGTATAGTTGTTTTGGTCCCTGAATCAGGTGATGAAATTCAAATGATGAAAGCAGGTCTTATTGAGATAGCTGATTTGTTTGTAATCAATAAATCAGATCGAGATGGGGCAAATAGACTGTCTTCAATATTAAAAAATATTATCCACAATTTTACTAAAATAGGCAAGCTAGAGCCTCCTGTGTTTAATACCATTGCAACTGAGAGGATAGGAGTCTCTGAGTTATTCAAAGGCATGGAATCGCATATGGAATTGATGTTGGAGACTGGACACTTAGAGCGCAGAAGATTAGACAGATATCGCCAGAGGGTAATGAGTCAAGTTCGAGAGAAACTTGAACAAGGATTTTGGACTAGTTTTAAATTACAAGATTTAAAAGAAATGACAGCAAAAATTGATGAAATAGATATGGTACCTCATATGATGGCGAATAGGTTAATGGATCAGACTAAATAATGTCCTCAAAAGAACACAATGAAATGGGGTTTCTAGAGCATCTTGAGGAACTAAGGTGGCGGCTGGTTAGGTCATTTATCGCAATATTAATTGGTTCAGCTCTTTCATACGGGTACATAGATCAAATTCTTGGAATATTACTATATCCAAGTACCACTACAAGCAACCCTATAGTAATACAGTCCCTACAGGTTCAAAGCATGTTTTTGATAAAATGGTTCATATCTTTTGCATCCGGCTTTATCCTAGCACTGCCATATTTAATGTACCAGTTTTGGCAATTTGTGGCACCGGGATTAAAGGTAAAGGAAAAGAAATTTGCTCTACCGTTTGTATTTTTTGCGTTTACATCATTTATAGCTGGTGTTTCATTTGGATACCTTGTTCTTATTCCATTCTCCTTAGAATTTTTTAGTGGAGTTGCAGCTCCACAAGTAGAAAATAATTTTTCTATCCAGTATTATTTTAGTTTTTTAACTTGGTTGCTTATTGGTGCGGGTGTCATTTTCCAGCTCCCTGTTGTCTCTCTGGTCCTATCAACCATCGGAATACTTACTCCAGCTTTTATGAAACATTACAGAAGACATTCAATGGTAACCATTCTCATACTTTCATCATTTATTACCCCTCCTGATCCGGTTTCAATGCTAATCATGTCTCTCCCGTTGGTGTTGCTCTACGAGATTAGTATCGGCGTTTCATGGCTTGTAAATAGAAAGAGAACGTAATTGAATAACATAAGTTGAATAGGGTAGCTTTGAGAGCATGCACAAAGATCTTATCACTCTAAAACAAATAACCCAGCCCATAATTGAAGACGTGAAAATCTTCCAGAGAGAGTTTGAAAATGCCCTGAATTCAGAGGTCAGATTGATAAACACAATCTCGAAATACATGATTAAAAATAAGGGGAAAAATATAAGGCCTATTTTGACAATTTTTTCTGCTAGACTGTGTGGAGAGCCGACGATTAACAGCTATCGAGCTGCTGCAATGATGGAATTATTGCACATTGCGACATTGATTCATGATGATGTTGTAGATGATGCTACCCTTAGAAGAGGAAGGCCATCGATAAACAGAGTTTGGAAAAATAAATTATCTGTTTTGATGGGAGACTTCATTCTAAGTAAAGCACTGATTAATATGATAGGATTGAAAGACTTTGATGCACTAGAACAGATATCAAGCACAGCCGAAAAACTAAGTGCTGGTGAAATTCTTCAGATAGAAAAAAGTATTACACGTTCCATGACTGAAGATGTTTATTTTGAAATGATTAGCCAAAAAACTGCATCTCTGATTGCCACCAGCTGTGAGCTAGGAGCTATAACGACCACAAAAAAAGAAAAAGATAGACAAGCAACATTTTCTTTTGGAGAAAATCTTGGGATGGCATTTCAAATAAAAGATGATCTTTTTGACCTGTTGGGAAATGAAAATGATACTGGAAAAAATAATGGTGGTGATGTAAAAAGAAATATGGCAACATTGCCTTTAATATTTTCAAAAAATAATATGTCAAGATCTGCGTATAAAAAGCTAAAAAAACTTCTAGATGTGAAAAAGAAGAGTCGGTCAGTAATTTCCCAAATAGTTCAAATTATTGAAGAAACTGGTGGCGTTGATTATGCCAGAAAAAAGTTAGATGAGTATTCCCAGAAGGCAATTGAATCCATTCTGCCTTATCCTGACACACCCATAAGGCAGTCCATGCTTGATCTTGTAGATTTTAATGCCTCCAGAGTCAAATAACTATGAAGTCTAGCCAGAAGATACTGGTTATAAGGTTTAGCTCTATTGGTGACATTGTTTTAGCCACTTCTCCCCTTAATACCATCAGATCTGCCTTCCCAGATGCAAAGATTACTTTTCTTACCCTTGAAAAATTTTCTTCTCTCTTAGAGTTCCATCCGCACATTGATAGATTGATTTCTATTCCCAGTAAAATGAAGTTTAGAGAGCTGTGGAGTTTTGGAGGCTACCTAAAAAGGAATGGATATGATCTCATCTATGATCTCCATAATTCACTTAGATCAAATATTGTCACCTTTCAATCAAGGTCACATGTGTTTCAGCTTCAAAAGCCTAGGTGGAAAAGAATGATGCTATTTTATTTTCACGAGAATTACTTTGATCCACAATTTTCTACTAGATCAATGTATCATGAGTATTTAGGATCAATATGGAATGGCGATCACTCTTCCATTCCACCAACCTCACTTCGTTTGAGTGATGGTGAACTAAAAAGAGGTAAGAGATTAGTCTCAGATTTGGGAATACATGAAAATTACATTGCCATTGTCCCCGGCGCAGCCTGGAATCAAAAACAGTGGGCAGCCTATAAATATATCGAATTGCTAAATAAAATCGATATTCCTAGCATACTAATTGGGTCCTCCAAAGACAAAATATGCCAAGAAATCTACAGCGGTCTGAATAATTCATTAGATTTGTCTGGTAGAACAAATCTCAGAGAGGCTTTGTCAATAGTGGCAAACTCAAGGCGTGTGATTGGAAGTGATACAGGACTAGTGCATGCCGCAGAGGCGTTGGGGGTTGACGTAACCATGATCATGGGACCGACCTCTACTGAAACTGGTGCAGGGGTGTCCTTGCCAAATTCAAATAATATTGAGACAGATCTGTGGTGTAGACCCTGTTCTCAAAATGGAAGTGTACCCTGCTACAGAGAAAAGCAATACTGCATGGAGTCTATTGAACCCAACGAAGTTTTAAAATCATTAACATCATCATTGTAGATGAAGATAATATATTTTGTCATTTATAATGGATTAATATATCCTGCCATTTTTTTCACTGCGTTAATATTTTCAGCATTTAATAAAAAGTTAAGACAATCTATTAAAGGTAAATTTGGCTCTACCAATATAATAAAAAATTACTTTAATAAAGATGATATAAGCTCAAATATATATTGGTTTCACGCATCTAGCTTAGGTGAGTTTTTCCAGGTTAAGACCGTAATCGAAAAGTTAAAGGAGGAGAAAGATGATTTGATTTGTATCGTAAGTTTCTCATCCCCGTCAGGGTTTAATCATGCAAATAGCGATGCGATGGATTTAAAATTTTACATTCCATTTGACTTCCCCTGGACAATAAATAAGGTATTGAATATGATAAAGCCTAAAAAAATCATGTTCGCATCCTATGACCTCTGGCCCAATCTTGTCTGGATCTCACGTTTAAAGGGTATTCACGTAAATCTATACTCTGTCAAAACCAAGAAAAGTTTCCTTAAAAATAATCAAATTTCACACCATATATACCGATCCATTTACTCTTCTCTTTCTTCATTATACACGATCTCTGAGGAAGATATGAAGGATGTCTGTGATATTTTGGGTAGTAATCCAGGTCCTGAACTACGAGTAGTAGGAAATCCAAGATATGACCTTGTTATGAATCAAGCGATAGAATTCAGACAAAACGACGTAGAGAAATTGAAAGACAGGGATATGAGGATTATTATTGGAAGTGTCCATAAGGAAGAGGAAGATTATCTAGTCCCTGCTTTAGTACAGTTGATGAATGAGAATCCTGATTTAAAAGTTCTTTATGCATTGCATGAACCTACGGATTCGGCCTTGAGAGAGATAAAGAAAAAATTTCATCATCACGGTATTGTGGGATCAGTTTTCAGGAAAAAGACAGATCTGAAATTGCCTAATAATCCTCTGGTAATTTTAGGGGTCGTTGGTGTGTTGTCCAGATTATATTGGCAGGGTCAGATTGCATATGTTGGGGGAGGCCACTCAACAGGAGTCCACAATGTAATGGAGCCAGCTGTAGCAAGACTTCCAGTTATTTTTGGGCCCAGATACCATAACTCTCATGAGGCAGAAGAATTGATAAATAATAATGGCGGATTCTGTGTTAAGGATGGACAAGAATTTTTATCCATTATAAAAAATTTGATATCAGATCCAAAGTATCATAAAATGACCAGCCTCTCAGCATCGGATGTGATCTACAAGAACGTGGGCTCAACCAGAGAGATGGTTCAACAAATTTTCTGTGACTAGAATGATTGCAAAAATTAGGTTTAAAAAATTCAATCAAGATTGGAAGAAGTTTGTCTTCGATAAAGGGATACATATCATCTACGGTGAAAGTGGTGTCGGAAAGAGTAGCCTGCTAGATGCATTTCAAGGGAAAAGGCTGAAAGATTCACTCAATTTTGAGATGAATATCAGTTTAGATCCTGCGCTAAAGGTATATAGAATATTTCATAACCCCGACAATCAGATTATTGCATCAACCGTAAGCAATGAAATAACCTTCGCTGGTGAGTGTAAGCAGCTAGATCCCAAACAGTTGAAAGAGATACTAGACAGAAATCTAAAATATCTACCAGACCATATAGATCCCATGATGAATCCGGGGTATCTCTCAGGTGGAGAGAAAGAATTACTAAACCTGGTTACTGCTCTTGATTTTGATCCAGATATTTTGCTGATCGATGATGGGCTGTCCTTTCTATCCGAGGAAAATAAAGAGCACTGTCTTGCAATGATGAAAGATTGGACCGAGCGTTCTGGAGGAATCATCATCTGGGTGACTTCGGACATTGAGGACCTACGTTACGGAGAGAATTCTTTGACTCTTTCTCTTGATTCTCTTTCTGGTTATATACTCAGAGAAGAAATAAGGTATGAAGAGGCCCATCTCCCGCAAGGTAACATGAGTTTAAATATTGACAATCTTACCTTTGGATATATTGGCCAGAGAGAAATATACAATAACCTATCGTTGAAAGTTCATAACGTAAGATCCCTTGGACTATTGGGGAATAATGGCTCTGGTAAAACAACGTTTGCTGGGTTATGTTTTGGCGACCTGTCACCGACTAGTGGCAGCGTAGATATTTCAATCTCCGGCAAAAAAGATTTAAATGTTGGCTATCTTGACCAGTTTCCGGAGCATTTGATACTTTTAAAAACAACTAATGAACTGGTAACAGAGCTGAAAGAAAATCAGATCTTTGACAGTTCAGTGGATAGAACTTTTAAAAAGAGACTCAATCGTTTTGGAATACAGTGGGACCACGTATCTAACAAAAAGGGTGTTGATCTTCCCTGGGCGGTCTTACGAATATTCTTATTGATTCTACTTTGCCACTGCCGTTTTGATGTCTTAATTCTTGATGAACCAACGTTTGGACTTGGGTGGGATCAGAGAGTAAAATTGCGGTCGTTCATTAGAGAGTGCATGAACCACTTGCATTTCATGATCGTATCGCATGACAAAGTGTTCATCCGATCCATCTGCCAGCAAGTAATCGACCTGGACGAATTGGACAACAAACATGTCAGAATCAGAGAAAAAGAAACGACAAAACCTTAAGGAACGTCTTATAAGTGACCCAACCAGGGTCATAACGCTTGCAAACCTTATTAGCCTTCTGCGTGCATTTTCAGCGATACCAATCATATACTCAATGGCAAACCCTGATTGGAACTGGATCACTGGTATTTTAATAGTACTTGCCGTTCTGTCTGATGCTCTGGATGGTTATTTTGCAAGAAGAGCAGATGCGGTAACCCACTTTGGGAAATGGATTGACCCAACTGCTGACTTTATTGTTATCATATCTGTGCTGGTATATCTGGTTGGGGTTAAAGCTTTTCCAGCCTGGTTTTTTTACTTTTATCTTACTAGACATATGACCATAGCTGCTTTTGCAATTTACTGCATGAACTATGGGTACATGATTTTACATGCAAACTGGTGGGGAAAGTGGGCTACGGGAATAACCGCATTAGGGGTGTTTTTGCATATTTTTGAATTTACCGCTTTACCCTGGATGAAAATGACATCCATCTATGCTGCTACGTTTCTCCTGGTTGTAAGCATGGTTCAATATTTAATGCAGTTCATTCTATCGATCAAAGCAGGAAATGATAAAAAAACTATTTAATGCACTTCAAAGATCTCGGTCTGGGTTTGTTGATACCATTAGATCTCTTACTGGAAAGAGTCCATCAAATGAAGAACTGGAGAACTTGGAGGAAGACCTGTTACAGAGTGATATGGGCTATGATGTTGTTCAGGACGTGCTTGATGTTCTAAAAAGATCATCAGGCAAAGAGTTCATACATGATGTGAGAGACCTGCTGGTGGATAGGCTACCATCAAATCAGGATGTAACCATGATTGAAAAGCCTGTTGCAATGCTGATTATGGGTGTCAATGGATCTGGTAAAACCACTTCAACCGCGAAACTAGCCTCTTTTTACAAGCAGATGGGG
>Ga0208130_1001333_pt1 | contig 12010 bp, 27 predicted proteins | sample ETNtaG_31_FD_185771 | JGI IMG/M metagenome (GOLD analysis project Ga0208130, IMG submission 185771) | Marine microbial and viral communities from oxygen minimum zone, Eastern Pacific Ocean - ETNP201310SV78 (SPAdes) (version 2) | ecosystem: Environmental > Aquatic > Marine > Oceanic ...
CAAGAGTCAACATTAATCAACCTCGACGAAGTTGCTGGATCCGCCTAGGGATTCCAACCTCAAATTGATTGAACCAGAATTAATCTTCTTCACGCTCGGCCTGACGTGCACCAATTGCGAGGGCAGCAACAAAGGGCAGGATTGCAATTGCTGTTAGAACTTCCATCAAATCACCATCCACTCTTCAAGAGCTGACCGACAAAGAATTACCGTCGAGCCCACCAAAGTGAACGACTAATAATTCCTCTTGAGTGATGAAACCATTCTCATCAATCAACTCAGGATGAGTTGTCTTCAAACCAGTTCTGTCACCAGTCCGGGATTGACGCCTGAATGCCAATGCCATGCCGCGAAATGCCGACAACAGCACAAACGCGCAAGCAACGGTGTAAGCGAGGGGTAGGAATGCTGTCGACATACTCAGCTCCTTACTTTTTTGATCGAAGGAAGATCCGAAGGCTGAGCCAGGACGTAGACGACACCTGCGGTAATCACAGACGCAAATGCGATGAGGCCGTAGATAGCTGCGGAGTAATCGGACATTGTGCATGTACTTCTGTGAAGAAGCCTAGGCACTTTGTAAAGCTGTGTAACCAGGTGTATTTGCTTATCTTGCCAATCAAGCCGGATTGAGCCGAGGCAACAAGGCGTCAGCCTCCTGCAGCAGCACGGATGACCCCGACATCAGCCAGACCGAGAACACGGATGAATACGGCACTGATGACGCTGTAGGCCACAGCCCCAAGCACGGCACTGCGCAGTCCATCCTTCAAACGAAAACCATCAATCAACGACGCCGCCAAACCAAAAAGAATCACAGTGATCAACCAGTCGAACAGCCAGCTAACCGGGGCAATCAAACCGCCAAGACTGGTCACTGCCCAAGGCAGCGCCAAAACAAACTTCAGAGGCAGGATCAGGAGAGTGCCCAGCAAACCAATCGTGACGGCCGATGAAAGAGCTGCCTGGAACCCAGCCAGTTCAACTCCCAGAGGCATCGCCGCCACGAGCAGCAGAACCACAGCACGCACAGGCCATTGCAACAACCAACCGATCAGGCCCATGGGACTCGTGCGATAAGACTTAAAGGCTAAGTCTGGCCTTGGATTTCAGCAGAGCCACGCCAACGCAAGTCTTGGAGGAAGCAATCAGCCAGTAAACCAATCCGCTGCTTGTTTTCAGAGAGCAAAGGCAACAACCGTGAAACCGGTCAACAATGAAACGGTGATTAACCACATTCGGTGTTCAGGCCTCAGATTCCAAGTCGCTGGTCGCCCGAAGAAAAATGGTGAGACCAACGACCGTGCCCAAAACGAGGAAGGAAAGCATCGGAGCAACGATCAAGCTGAGTATTTGTACTGATCCTAAGAGCATCTTGTGATCGCGCGGTGTCATGAACGACATTGCACTTCAATGAGGACGCCCGAAGGAACTCAGCACACCAGCTCAAAACAGCAGGATCTTCTTCGTAGCGGCTGCAAATCCAGCTTCAGAGACCAGAACCCAGTCATGCGTCATCCAACGAACCAGAATCAACAAGTGCCTGGTCTGCTTCCGCTTGATCCATTGAGACGGGTTCCAACACAACAGGATTGCTGTTCAAAGAAACACCAGCGTTGGAACATGCCGTGACAAGCAGTCCCAAACTTAGACAAAGCAATAGAGCTGAGTTAATAAGACGAGTAGCAAGATTTTTGACAAACCCAGACATTGATCTGAAACGTTGGCAAAGGCAAACTAATCAAACGAAACAGAATCATCAGCAAGAACATCACACCAACAGGCACATTGATTACAGCAACAACAGTGGAGCGATGGACTTAGTTCGAGAAAAGATGAAAGACATAGGACGTGAATAGCAGCTCACTTTGCTGAAAGATAGATTGTGAAATAAACGAAAGGTCGTCAAAGCTTGATGAGTCGCCTGACTCTGCTGCGCAGATCTATCAGACATGGCTCTAAAAGTGATCTCGCTCGGAGATCAAGGACAATCAGCCCTTGACTGGCAAACAAGTGATCGATACCAAGAGATTACAGACTTAGTTAGTGGCAAAGATTGACCAGAAAATTTGAAGCGAATGTTGGGAAGCGCCGAATTACTGCATTAAAAACATGGCTAAGCATATAGCCCTAAGCATTATTACCTGAACAAAGTTTTGTGTGGCAAAGACTACTGCTCACACAAATTACTCCTATAAAGCTGAGACAATCAGAGGATTTTCATGAGTTTCACGCTCCCTACCGTTCTGATTGGAGTCAGCTTGTATCTGTTAATGCATGTTTTATTGTCGCCAGTAATGCAATAAACAAACAGCGGAGAGACTCGGTTGCGGACAAAAACCTTGGCCGAGCCTTGATTTCAGCCAGAACAAACAACATCAAGTCTCAACCCGCAACACGCTGCCAAGCCAGCTTGAGCAACCGTGCTGTGGCTGCATCGATCAGATTGAAACCAGCCAGATGGCGGCAGGCATGAACACGCAAGCAGGGCCGGCAAGACGTGGACGCACGATTCGCTGGACTTTGCTGACCAGTTCAGCCAAATAAGCCAATCTCTTGGTGATTTATACCCAGGGGTTACCTCACTTCTTCAGCTTGTCTGCTTATTTGTCTGGGTTCACTGACATTAAGGTGACAAGGTCCAACCGTTTGTTGTGCAGATGAGAGGCCAATCTCCGGCGCCACTGTCTTGCCTGAAGTGGGGGATCGACGGAGAGTTGTCGGCACACGACACAGCACTTCTCGTGAGCAGACTCGCATCATCCGAGAAATCAAGACGAGCCTTCAAGGATCATTTCGAAAGACGTCGACATCGCAGCACTTCTGATCAAGCATCACGTCGGGAATGACACTGGCAATGAAAGGTACAATGCCAATACCAACAAAACGTGAGTGATTGGTGAAAAAAAACTGATGACCGAATGTGAATCAGCCATCACCACACATTGCGGTTTAAGCTGCTGCTGAAACAAAAAATGACGTTGCCATGAAAGCACGGTGGGGAGTGATCGTCTTTGCAGTCATTGCACTTACTGCGCCACGCCCTGCTCAAGCTAATTTCAAGAACAACATCATCTTCAGCGGCTGCGCCGCAGCGATGCGAAAAGAATATCAGCAGGCCAACAAACAATTACTGCTAAGCCAACTCAACAAAACTTGCGATTGTGTGGTTGAGCAGATCAATAATCGAAAAAATATTGAACAAGCCAAAGCTTCTTGCATTAATTTAGAACAACCAATCAGTAGCAACAAGAATCGGCAATCGTTCTAAACTATCAACAGACGAAACTCAATACCAAAGCCAACAAGATCAATAAAACTCATTAACGAAGGATATTTTCACTGATTATCACTCTCCAATTCTGCGGGAATTATTGAATACTCCACCCGATCATCAGAACAGCAGAGATCAGCATAAAAACGTTCGAGTTCGTCATACGCCTCGTCATACGTGCTGAAGCACCTGCGCGTGAGGTCGTCTTCAACGCCATCGTCGCGAATCACCCTCACCAGCTGGTTTCGGTCGCTTTTCACCACAGCTGAGCTGAGTAGGAACACCGATTCTCGCGCCCAGCAAGGCAATCAGACTGAAGAGTGAGCGAAGAGAAAGACAAGCATGAAAGACCAACAGGTTGATGCCATGCCCTCAGGCCTGAGCGAAGAACAGGTCTCCCAGAAACTGCTCAGTGACCAGGAGCTGCTGAATGAAACCGTGCTGGCAGGAGAGGAATGCCGTGCCCGCAATGACCGTCAGACCTACTTCTGCATTGCCCGTGAATTGGTCGAAGCTCAATTTGTTCTGGCCGATCAGGAATTGACACGCAGGCTCTGGCAAGAGGTGGGTGATCGAAACCTGGAGATAGGGCGCATCATCAACCTGCTCTACCGCTGCAGCAGCCATGAGGACGAGAGCGAAATGGTTGAGGTGGACGACGCTTTTCTGGAACTGACATTGAGCTGAACACCGACTGCCGTTGCCGTGAAGGCCGGTCCTACCGATACTGCATGCACACCCTGCACAGGGATCCTTCAGGGAGCGACGAATGGCAGCGAAGCTCTATAACGTTCGCTTTGAAACCGAGGGTGCAGACCTCTTTGTGGAAATGGAGGCGGAGGAGGGTCTCAACCGCCAGCATCTACTGGAGAGAGTGGTGGCAATCCTGGAGGACCGTCATGGCATGGAAACGGTCGACAACGATCAGGGCGACATGACCAGGGTGGATCACAGCGATGGAGCAACGCTCCTGGCCTGGCTTTCGATCTCCGGACAATCTTCGCGGCAAGCCCTGGATGACGACGGTCTCGATGAAATTCTCACCTGTCTGGTGTTCATGTTGTTCCCACCGGTTGTGGAAACAAGCGTGCAAGACGAAAACAAGAAGGCCTTAGCCCTGGCTTGAGGCGCATTCAGCGCCAACAATCGTTGCCATCTGATATTCGCCAAGGCTGAACTTCATTTTGATCTAAAAACCAGCACGCGATCTGCCGTCACGAATGCCGCGATGAGTCCCACCACTGAATTTTCGTTCCAGTAGGAATCGTTACGACACGGCTTGATTCCCCAATGCCATGACAAAAAGGCAACCCGCTCCAACTCCATGGATGTCCAGACACTTCTTGCCAGAACTGCCAGGGGAACTGCCTTGCACAAACATCACGAGGGCTTTGTTGTTTGCGATCCAGACGGGCAATGTCAATTTTGTGGTGATTTATACAAAGCCGAAGAACTAGTGCGGGAACTAGACGAAGGCTTTGACTATCCCTATTCCTCCGGCTTCCACGAAATCATGCATTAATCACGCCCCAGTGAGCCGCAGTAAGCCCTTGGCATCAGCGATGTGGCTGATCGGGATTCGAGTTCCTGACGGCTCATGCCCGTTTGAATGAACTGATCTCATGGCATGGCGCGTGAATTTCAGCTATGCCGAGACTGCATGCAGGCATTAAGTATCGTGTGAGTCAGAAATCCAGGTCAACTTCAACATATAAAGTGCTGAAATAAGATTAAAATCAAGAATATGAGATGGTTGTTATCCATACTTGGATTTTCCAGCAAAAGCAAACAGCCCAATCAGCAGAGCAATTCACACGCATCCTTTTTTGTAGTTAACGTCCATACCGATCAGTTGATCTGCAATTGGAAGATCAGAGATGAAAGCAAGTCAATGATCCAAAGGGACTTTGAATCTGCACTCTTCATCAGGATGAAAGATATCAGCGGGGATCATTCGATATCATCCAAAATAGTCCAAGTCTCTTTGAATCAAGAAAGTGCCGGAATCAACTTACCATTCAAAAGTGGTAAAATACTTGTCGATCTTGGTTACAAGAGTGGTCTCGATTTCATGACTCTTGAGTATCAAGTTTTAGACCTTGGGCCTAAGGCAATGCCAACCACTCATGACGTGAATTGGTTTGCAAAAGAGTCTGAGGATATTCACGAGGAAATGTACAAACTCGCCACGGGTAGGCGGCCCTTGGGTGGATCAGAGATGGCGCACAACGATTGACCTCTATCCATGGAGACCAGTGAGCACACTGCTCAGTTGTGAGCAACATCACAGGTCTGGCTGCCTCAGGTCAACGAGTGAACCGGTGTGATCGCGGATGGTGATGGCAACGGAGTTCCCTCCACCGCAAACTGTTCCATGTCTTTCCAGTCAGGCCTACTCGGAGCCGCCATCACACTGATAGGCGCTGTGTCTCTCAGCACTCCAGACGTGATGCAGATCCATGAAGTCCAACGACAGCATGGCTCGGGAGGAGACATCAATCACCGCTCCAATACCGGTCTGCTCCAGACAGCCTCTGCCGATTCAGGCAACATCTGCCTGAGCGACAACGCAGAAACAAGCAGCAAGCAAGGCAGCAGTGGGCTTGTCAGCGTTGATTCAGGTAGCGTTCATTCATCTGAAGTCTCATTGATATGACGCATGAGAAGCCTTCTTTCTTCTCTTTCGAAGGAGAGATGGGTCGCATTGATTACTGGGGTAGCGCCATCTTCAGGTCGCTGATTGCAGGCCTGATTTTCTTCGTTGCTCTTGCCTTTGTTTTTAGAGGTTATTTCAGCAGCTCTTACGAAGAGTTATCAGCAGCAATCTCACAATGGGCCACAGATCACGCCGTCAGAGTGTGGTTGCTTGGTGAGATTTTGAACATTTTTCTATTCCTGCCGATCACCTGGAGACGATGGCGAGATCTGGGACCACGCTTAAAGAAAAACTGGCTCTACATCGCTGTTGTGAGCAGCCTGATGCCGGGATATGAGGTGTTCCCCTTTGTGGGGGTGCAGTCGCTGATCATCACCCTTGGGATCCTGTCGATTTATCCAAACTTCAAACTACTTTTCTGGCCCGGACAGCAATACGCAAAACAGCGGCAGAACGAACAGTCCTGAGCCATGCGCAGTGCAAGCCGCTTGCCACCACAAGCCATCAACATGCTCACCGAGCTAGCACTGAAGATGAACCGGGGTTGTGATGCAGGACCTTCTATTGATCGCGCAACTCCTGGCATGGAGTGATTTTGATTTCCAAGACTGGGTGGACAGCAGACCACCGGCTGAACTTTGCCAGGGGTTCAAGGATGGTTTGATTTCCGAAACGATGCTCCCTGGCGGCCGGGCACAGACCCCATGCAGCAGCTTCAATGGAGACGACCCAATGAATTACGTCTTGGACTGATGCACTCAGTGCATTTGTCAGGCGATGCGGTGCATGTGATGCAGCAACGGTGCCAGCCGGCTCGCCATGATCACTTCGCGACCGTTCAGAGGTGGGCGTTCGCACGTGACGAACCCGACGGCGTATTGCGGAATGCAGCGTCGGGTGAGTCCACGTTGACGCAGATTCGAGCAGTTTTGCGGATCATCTGAATGACTTAACGAATCAGCCAGCGCATGCGTTTCAATCTGCAGCCTTATCAGCAGAGCCACCGAATCAATGGCCTAGCCGAGCTGACGGCTCTCGCGAACTACTGCTCCCAGCATCAGATTGAGGTGGAACGCATTACGAAAGCGGAGCTGGATGCCTCGATCGATCCAGACACCACAACTGCCCGGTGTGTTTTGGAGTCTGAGGGAGGAGTGTGTCTGAAATTCACCGCACACAACGGAGCCGTGATCACGATTCGAGCCTCTGAGCATCTAATGGAGCTGTACCGGCAGCAGCGCAGCAGTGATGGCAATCCGCAGGATTTCACTGAAGCCTTCGAACAGGTTCATTACTGATCCAGCACTCCCGTCGCCAAGAGCAGCCAGACCATTCCCGCAAACAACAAATAAGCCACCAGCAGAGGATTGGGGCCAAGCGTCGCAATCAGCAGAGAGGCAATCGCGCCACTGACGACAAGACCAATCAGCGGATTCCACCTCTGTTCGTGCGTCGGCTTCAAGGCTTGTGGGTAATGACCGGACCGGAGACAGGGTCAGTGACTCCAAGCTCTGGTGAGAGCTCCTCAAAGAAGTCGCGGACTGCATTGAGATGCTCAATCATCTGAGGCCTTGCAGCAACGAGTTTCTCTTCGCTCTCCCAGAGGCCGACAAAGCAATAGGAGCGTTCACCTGTCTTGGCCCAGTAGGCATCCAGCATCCCTTCGGGATTGACCCATTGCTTCGTTACGGCGATGAAGTTGTCTTCGCAGCCTTCTTTGCAGCGGACACGAACGTTGTTGAGAAATCGGGCTGCCACTTGAACTCTCAGACTTCAGGGAGGCTGCCAGACGGTTGCGCTGATGTCTGTGACCAATGCGCCTGAGTGAAAAAGCTGAACTCAGTAGTAGCGGCCGGGATATTCACCGGGGTGATCAACGCGTGTGACGCGCACCCCCGCCGTGCTGCTGCCGGACAACATCAGCAGATCGCTGCCAGACACGGCATAACCCAGCTCCTGGGCCAGCTGCGCCACTTCATCCGCCGTGACAGCCGCCTGAACCCTCACCTGCAGGACCGGATCACGGCCCAGGTGCTCAAGAAACTGCTGCACCGGTGATGGGGTCATCGCTGCTGATGAACTGGTGCAATTGAACACGATCCTCAGCGGATGCGTGAAAGCGGGTCATTGTGTGCAGAGATCGCGTTTCTGGAGGCGAGCCCCATGCTGAGTTCCCTGCTCAACATCCTCTGGGTGGTGCTCGGCGGTCTGATGATGGCTCTGGGCTGGTGGCTGGCCGGACTGATCTGCGCCATCACGGTGGTAGGACTGCCCTGGGCTCGTTCCTGTTTTGTGATCGGGCGTTTTTCGCTCTGGCCCTTCGGACAGGAAGCCGTGAACCGCAGGGATCTGAGGGGCCGCGATGATCTGGGCACCGGATCTCTGGGCTTGATCGGCAACGTGCTCTGGTTTCTGGTGGCGGGATGGTGGCTGGCGATCGGCCATCTGAGCTCCGCCCTGGCCTGCTTCGTGACCATCGTGGGCATCCCCTTCGGAATTCAGCACATGAAGCTGGCCCTGATCGCCCTGGCTCCTGTGGGGATGACCGTTGTACCGGTCCGCAACGTTTGATCGCCGCTGACCAGCAGCCTTCAGAAGGGCAGATAGAGAACATCAGATCTGCAGCGTTCCAACGCCTCACGCACATCTTCGAGCTCCTGTTGCTCTGCTTCGAAGTTGCGACCTGCCGGCACCACAAGCTCGCCAGCGGCATCGAGATGAATGTTGGCGCTGAACCACGACGCGCCTGAAGGCAGAAACGCCCGACAGCTCATCGCACCATCTGCTCCCTGCTTGCGCTCAATCAACCAGCCATTGACCCGGTCAAGCTCGGTGTAACTGTCGAGACCCGCAGAGCAAGGATGCGCCAACAGCACCAGCGTGGCTGCACTTCTGCACAGCGCCGCCGGCAGATCTGATGGGGCACAGCCGAGCCTCAAGAACGTTCCTCCTCAGTGAGGTACTCCTCAACGATGGGAGAGCAATCACCGCGTTCTAGGGCTGCGATCTCACGTTCGATGTTGTCGATAAACAGCTGATTACCGTTGCGCCTGGCCACCTCCAGAACGGTACGCAGACGCTCAAGCTGCATCAGGTTCTCGTCGTCCATGGACTGCACATCGCAATCAGGGCAGCCAATCATGGATGGCGCATCATCAGCAAGCCCGCACAAACAGAACGGCCAAACGGTCGGCGTCGCTGCAACAGTGGCAGGTCAAGATCCGTTAAAAGGGGTTGACACGAACAGCAAGCATGGCCACCGGATACGGAGTAATCGGCAGCGGATATGTTGGCACCGCCGTGGCCATGCGCATGAAAAGGGCCGGCCAGCCCGTGACTGCCACCACACGCTCAGTTGAGAATGTGCGCGAATTGCGGCGACTGATGGATGACGTGCGCCAGCTCGACATCACTGACCCTGATCCGGACCTTTCCTTCCTTGCCGATCTGCAGGGCCTGCTGATCAGCGTGGCACCCACCAGACAGAACGATGGCTACAGCGATGTTTTCGCCCGCGGCATGCGCAACCTGGCTGGCGCACTGCGGCGCAGAACCAGCACACAACCCCTGCACATCACCTACATCAGCAGCGTCAGCGTCTACGGAGACCGGCAGGGAGAAGAGGTGTGGGAGCACTCAGCGGTGGACTCCAGCTCTCCGGTGAACAGCATGCTCGCGGCAGCGGAGGAACTGATGCTCGACATTGACCGCCCTGATACCTCGATCTGTGTGCTGAGGCTGGGCGGGATCTATGGACCCGGCCGCGACATGGTGGGCATGATTCGCGAGGCCGCTGGCCAGCAGGTGCCCAAGAACGGCAATGCCATTAATGCCTGGAGCAGTCTTGTCGACATCGCCAGAGGTGTGCAGTTCGCAAGCGAACAGAAACTGACAGGCATCTACAACCTGGTCGACGACATGCAGCTGAGTCGCCGGGAACTCTCCACTCTGATCTGCGATCAAGATGGCCTGCCTCCCGTGCTCTGGAGCCACTCCAGCTCAGCGAGCGAACGCAGCATGAATGCCCGTGTTTCGAACCAAAAGATCAAGGATTCCGGCTTCAAGCTGATGTCACCATCGATGCTGGAACCAGCCATTGTTTGAAACGCTCAATCAGCGAATGACCAATCGCTGACAACAGGCTGAATGGGTATTCATGCACACATCAGCTCCAATGATTGAGTCGCGATGATATGCAGAATCAATGCAAATATCATGGCGAATCAACAATCAATTGAAATCATTCGATGCTCTGGCCTAGACACAGGAATCGCCTTTTTGAGTGATCCCCTCATCAGCCATGAAACGCTGGTCGCGGATGTGACGCCCAACCGACATGCCGAGTTGTTCTGTCATCGCCACCAAACCGACCAGTTGATGGTTCTGAGCGGCAGCCTGGATCTGGTGATTCTTCAGAATCGCCAGTTTCAGTTAATTCGCTTGAAGCAAAAGGATCGAACCTGGGTCCGCATTCCGCCAAGAATTCCGCATGCCGCCATCGTCCGGGGTGACCAGGCTGCAACCGTGGTGAATGCGGTGTTACGCCATGGCCCGGTTGACCCACGCGACTATCAACCCAGACCCATTCCACGCGCCTTGATCCCTCAGTGGCAGGCGCTGCAGAGCCTGGACGCCGCTAACCGATCATGCGCTGGCGCACCAGTGCATCCCACAGCTGGGTGGGGATGAACCGCTGCAACACCAACGCTTCCGCCTCGCTGCCGCAGCGGTAGCGAGGTTTGGGACTGGACGTCTCCAGAGCCGAGACGATGGTGCTGGCCACGAGCTCCGGCGATGAACCTCGGCGAAAGCCCTCAGCCCAGCTGGCTGCAACACGACGCATCATCGGCCCCCACACCGGATCGGTCGACTGCTGCTGCAAGGAAGACTCACTGACCGCTTCGAAGCCGGTGCGGATCAACCCAGGTTCCACCAGCACCACCTGCACCCCGAAGCGATGCAGCTCCAGACGCAGAGCATCACTGATGCCCTCCAGCGCATGCTTACTGGCGCCATACCAGCCGGCACCGGGAGTGACAAAACGGCCGGCAATCGATGAAAGATTCACGATGCGGCCGCGACGCCGTTCACGCATGGGCGGCAGCAGCATCTGAGTGAGACCGATCAACCCAAACACATTCACTTCAAACATCGCTCGGGCACGCTCGATCGGCATGGTCTCCACCGGACCCGTCTCCCCATAGCCGGCGTTGTTCACCAGGGCATCCAAAGCACCAACCTGGCCGCTGACAGCGTCGGCCAGCTGCCGGCAGGACGCCTGATCAGCGAGATCAAGCGGCAACACCTCAGCGCCGCGACAGCGTAAGGACTCCATCGCCTCAAGCCGACGCGCAGCAGCGAAAACTCGCCAACCACGGTCGAGCAACCGGTGAGCTGTCGCCAGGCCAATGCCACTGGACGCTCCAGTGATCAAGACGCTGGACCTGGAGTGGGATCGGGACGCTGTCATCTCACTTATGGCAAGCCGCGCGGAAACGCTCGGACGAACTGGTGCTGCCGTGCTTGGTACGCCGGCCACTCACTCGCTTGCGCCAGGCGCGAAAAGAGCCTGACTTGAGCTGGGAGCGCATCAGAGCGATCACTGCAGCTTCAGACAGGCCGAACTGGAATTCAATGGCTTCGAACGTGGTGCGGTCTTCCCAGGCCATTTCGATCACGCGATCGATGTCTTCAGAGGTGAGCTGGTCGAGCAGGCCGCAGTCCATTGAACGGTCAGATCAGTGATCGGGATGCTCAAACAGAGCCACTGCCCGGTCGGACTCGCTGAGCTCGCGGGCGCGGGAGGCCGGCTCAAGCTCAGCAGCCGGCGGCACGGAAGGAAGCGCAAAGGCTTTCTCCAACTCGGTTCTGGCAGCGCCGAAGGGGTAGGTCATGAATGCGGCAGTGAGACGGAAAGGCAAGAGAACCGCCCTTAACATTGCGCAACATTAACCATAAAAGCCGCCTGGCGGGCAGAGCAGAACGAGCTTGGCACACAAACGAAACTGATTCTCATCAGCAGATTTGCACTCCTGACTGTGATTCTCAAGTGCATATTTACGACTACTGAATGTGATTCT
>Ga0208130_1001336_pt1 | contig 11989 bp, 11 predicted proteins | sample ETNtaG_31_FD_185771 | JGI IMG/M metagenome (GOLD analysis project Ga0208130, IMG submission 185771) | Marine microbial and viral communities from oxygen minimum zone, Eastern Pacific Ocean - ETNP201310SV78 (SPAdes) (version 2) | ecosystem: Environmental > Aquatic > Marine > Oceanic ...
TGCAGAAGGTGTGAAAGAGTATCATGTGGTTTATATGAGCAAGAAAAAATTGATAAGATTGTTGTGTCATACTTAAATAGGCTTTCAGATGCCTTTTTTGTATGGAGTAGATTTGTTGCAAAATCTTTAAACCATGATGAAAATACATGGAATCCAAACAAGGGTTCTTCAGCAAAATAATTTTTTATGCACAGATTTTATTTATATTTTTTGAGCATTCATTTTATTTTTGCAGTTAACTTTGAATTTAATCATCAAAATCCTACTATTATCATTGATGGTCAAGAATTGAGTAATGGCTTTTTAGGTGGACTAAATTATTCAATAACTAGATGGGTAGATTGGGATAATGATAGTGATAGCGATTTATTTTTATTAGATGAAGATGGTCATATTAGATACTATCAAAATGATAGTAACACTTCAGAAATTATTTTCAACATAGTTGATGCCAATTTTTTGGACATTAATAACATTACCTGGTTTTACATAGATGATTTTGATAATGATGGCGATTTTGATTTAGTTACAGAATACCCTCAGAATCCTTCATATATTTCTTATTATTTAAATGATAATGGTAATTTTATTAATCTTGATTTATTGCAAAATCAAAATGGATCCTATGTTTTAGGTCAACAAGGTGCAATTCCAACTTTTTGTGACATTGATGGTGATAATGATTTAGACTTTTTTGCTGTTAATCTAATTGGTACTGTTTCATTTTATGAAAATGTAGGTCTTGACAATAATAAACCTGTTTTTAATTTTATAACTAGTGATTGGGAAAATATAAGTATAGTTGGTCAAATGAGACATGGTGCTAATGCAATAAATTTTATAGATTTAGATAATGATTTAGATTATGATCTTGTTTGGGGTGATTATTATCAATCAAGCTTATATGTAATTTGGAATTTAGGAAATCAATTTATTCCTGATATGGACAATGTAGATTTTTCAACATATTTTCCAGAAGAAAATCCAATTATTACTGTTGGTAGAAATATGCCAAGTTTCACTGATATAGATTCAGATGGTGATCAAGACTTATTTGTAACTGTATTAGGAGGAACTGGAGGAATACAATTAAATGATAATTTTTATTTCTATGAAAATATTGGATTAAATGAAGAATCAAATTACATTTTTAAAACAGAAGATTTTTTAAATTCGTTGGATTTTTTATCTGATGTAAGTCCAACACTTATAGATATTGATAATGATAATGATTTAGATTTATTTATTGGACAAAAATTTACAACTGATACAAGTCCATTTAATGGTAGAATAAAATTTTTCCAAAATACTGGTAATAACCAAAACCCAATATTTGAGTTAATTAATGATGAGTTTTTAGGTTCAAACTTAGGAACTAACTTATGTCCAAATTTTGGTGATATAGATAATGATGATGATTATGATTTATTAATTGGTACTTATACTGGTGATATATTGATTTATGAAAATATTGGAAATAAATATGAATATAATTTTACCTATCACTCTAAAATAGAAACTGACTCAAATTTTTGGTTCTCAGTTCCTTATTTGTTTGATTTTAATAATGATAATATTCTTGATATAATTGTTGGAAATATTTACGGAAATTTAGTTTTATACACACAAAATTCTGACTTCAATTTTATACTAAATCAAAATCCAATTGATGGTGTTAATGTAGGTTATTATTCAGCTCCGTATTTGTTTGATTATGATTTGGACAATGATATGGATTTAATTGTTGGTGGAAGAGATGGACATCAAATATTTACTAACGAAAATAATAATTTTTATTTAACCAATGGTATTGAAATTCCGTATCTAGGTAAAAATGTAAAGTTCACTGGGGGTAATTTATATAATTCAAATCAATTTGATTTAATTTCTGGTATATCAACGGGAGGTATATATTATTTATCTGAACATTTATGTGAACATGGAGATTTGAATCAAGATGAAGTGGTCAATGTAAATGATATTTTGATTATTGTTAATGTAATTCTTGGTATTTCAGAAAGTAATAATCTGTTACAATGTTCTGGAGATATAGATAACAATAATGGTTTAAATTTGTTTGATATAATTTCAATAATTAACTTAATAATATAGGATTCGAATGTATAAAATATTTTTTATTATAATTTTACTTTTATTTTCTTGTGATGAAAATAATGTTAATAATTCTTCTAGCCATGATCATAATAGAGTTTATGTTTCGTTACAAGATTCTGATGCAGTATCAGTAGTTTCGTCTGATAATTTAGATATTATTGATGAAGTTAACATAAGTTTATCAAGTGTAAATTGTTCAGAATTTGAATCTCAAATGGAATGTGAAATGTCTGGTTGCATGTGGCATGAAATGGATAACGGTATGAGCCATTGCATGAATATGGATATGGGCGGGGGTATGTATGCACCTCATGATATATCGGTTGATAATACTAATGGATACTGGTTTACTACAGCAATGAGCGGCTTTCAAGTTGCAATGTATTCCACTGAAAATAATGAGTTGATAGCTACTTATCAAACTGAATCAATGCCAGCTTTATTAAGTGTAGATGAAGTTTATAGTAAAGTTTATGTATCTGGTGGAATGCCAATGAATGGACCTACCAACAAAATTCTTGAATTAGAATATAATGAAAACTCTTTAGAGCTTATTGAAGAATGGGATGTTCAATTTACGTATGCTCATGGTATACACTTTGATGAAATATCAGGTAATGTATTTGCCGTTAGTAAAACAGCTGATTTTATTGCGAAATTTGATCCTAATCAGGTTCAAGTTCCATTTGTAAATCCAATGATTTCAAGTATGGACTCAAGTATAAATACGAATTTTAATATTGAGCCAAGAAGATTATGGCCAATTGAAATTTCTGGAAAATATCCATATTTATTTGTTACTTGTAGTGCTGGTGATTGGAGCTCTGGCTCTAATTATGAAGAGATTCCTGGACAAGTTCAAATGTGGGATATGAGAGATTTATCTTTACTTACAACATATGAATTTGAAACATATTCACGCCCATGGCATATAGAGGTTTCTCCATATGAAGATAAAATCTATGTATCACTATCTGGAGGTGAGGGTGCAAATGGCAGTTCTAATTCAGGTGTAGCTTGCTTAGAGTATTCTATTTCAGATTCAGGGTATGAAATAAATCAATCATGGATAACAACTAGCCCACAATATGGTACATTACATGGAATCACATTACATTCAGATTGCGATGGTAACTATCACATCTATTCAACTGGAAGATCTGATGGCAGCATGTATAAATTTGATGCTGTAACCGGAACAGAGATAGGTTCTGTAAATCTTATTTCAACAGGATCTGTTAGAACAGGAGGTATAGATTCATTTACACCTCCATGTGTTCACTAATTTCTTTTAAATTAAACCATCTCTTTTTAATAGGGCATCAACTTTAGGTTCTCTTCCCTTAAACTGTGTATATAAAGTCATTGGGTTTCTAAGGTTACCTTTTGAAAGTATATTTTTTCTAAATGATTTTGCGGTTTCTTTATGAAAAATTCCATTTTCTTTAAATGATTCAAAAGCATCCGCTTCTAAAACTTCAGCCCATTTATATGAATAATAACCAGCTGCATATCCACCTCCAAAAATATGTCCAAAATGTGATGAAATTGCAGTTTTATCAACCTTTTCAAATAAAGAGGTTTTAGCTAATGTTTCTTTTTCAAATTGTTCTACATCTTCTACTGGCTCTAATCTAGTATGCCATGCCATATCTATATAACCAAAGGCTAATTGGCGTAAATACATATTTGCAGCACCAAAATTTTTTGATTCTTTTATTTTTGTTATAAGTTCATCAGGAATATTTTCATTTGTTTCGTAATGTTGAGCAAATAGATTTAAAGCCTCTTTTTCACTTACCCAATTTTCCATGATTTGTGATGGTAGTTCAACAAAATCCCATTTAACATTAGTGTTTCCAATAGTTGAGTATTTACAATCTGATAATAATCCATGAAGACAATGTCCAAATTCATGAAAAACTGTCTCTACCTCACTAAATGTTAAAAGAGCAGGCTTATCTTCTGTAGATCGAGTTAAGTTTGCTGTAAATTGAACATGTGGCCTTCTAACTTTGCCATTATAAAGACCATTATCCTTGATAGAATTCATCCATGCACCACTTCTTTTAGTAGGTCTTGGGTGTAAATCAATATATATTAATCCTACAAAGGATTGATCATCATTCAGAACCTCAAACGCTTTAACTTCATCATGCCAAGTATCAATATTAGTAACTTCATTGAATTCTATGCCGTACATTTTATTAGCAACCTTAAAAATACCATCAATAACATTTTCAGCTTTAAAGTATGGTCTTAACATTTCAGGATCAATGTCAAATTTTTTCTTTTGTAGCTTTGTAAAGTAATATGATTGATCCCATGGTTTAAATTCATTTAAGTCATCAATTTCTTTAGCAAAATCTTTTAACTCTTCAATTTCTACTTTGGCTTTATCGTAACAATTATTGTACAAATCATCTAATAAACCATAAACATTAGTTACATTTTCTGCCATTCTATCATCTAACACATAATCTGCAAAGTTTTTATATCCTAATAGCTGTGCACGTTTATGTTTTAGTTGTACTATTTCTTTTATTATTTGATTATTATCAAAATCATCATTATTACATAGGCTTCCATATGCAATATACATTTGTTTTCTAAGCTCTCTGTTTGATGCATAACTCAAAAATGGGCCCATACTAGGATATTGTAATGTAAATAGCCATTTATTAGGTTGCCCTTTTTGCTTTGCTTCATGTTTAGCCATACTCACTGATGAATCAGGCAAACCTTCTAAATCAGTTTCATCTTCAACCCATAGTTCATATTGGTTCTGAGCTTTTAAAACATTATTTGAAAATTTAGGCGACAGAAGAGAAAGCTTTTCATCAATTTTTCTAATCTTATTTTTTTCATCTTCATTTAAAGATGCACCGTTTCTTGTAAATCTTTTATAAGTAACTTCTATTAATCTTTCATCTTGCTCATCAAGATTTTCATTATGTTGATTCTCGTAAACATGTTTAATTTTATCAAACAATTTTGTATTTAATAATATATCATTACTAAACTTGGAACCCATTGGGCTGATTTTTTCAGCTAAACTTTTCAAGTCTTCACCACTTTCACTTCCAAATAAGTGCCAGTAAACACTCATAACATAGTCAAGTTCTTCACTACATGTTTCTAAAGCTACTATTGTATTTTCAAAGTTTGGAGAATTTGTATTATTAACAATTTTATCAATTCTACTTAGAGCTAATTCTATACTCTTTTCAACAGCAGGAATGAAATGATCAGCCTTAAATTTGCTAAATGGTACGGCATCATATGGTTGATTATAATCAGTAAAAAACGGGTTATTCATTATTGTTCTCCAATTTAATTTTATTTTCTAATGCTCCTAATTCATCTATTTCTAATCTAACCAAATCATCAATTTGAAGCCATTTATCAGTTTTGTTTGTTAAGTTTATTTCATAAAGGCACCCTGTCGCACATGTTCCTGAACCAATTAAATCGCCTGGATACAGGGTGGTTCCTTTTGATATGTGGCTTATAATCTCAGCAAATGTCCAGTACATATTTTTAGATGTATCAGAGGACACTTTTTTATCATTTATATAAGCTCTCATTCCTAAATCATATACATTTCCTTTATTCGATAAAGTTGTTTTATGTTTTAATTCATCTTTAGTTACTAAATAAGGACCAATAGTTGTTGAAAAGTCCTTTCCTTTTGCTGGACCTAAATTTAATTTCATTTCATTTACTTGAACGTCTCTTGCGCTCCAATCATTTAGTATCATAAAACCAAAAATAAAGTCATCTGCTTCATTCACTGGAATATTTTTTCCTTCTTTACCAATAATTATAGAAAGTTCTAATTCAAAGTCTAATTTGTTAAGATGAATATTGTTTAAATATATATTACCAGGTCCTGATATTGAAGAATGGTTTGAATAATAATAAACGGGATTGATGTCAAATTCTTTTATCATTGGTAAATTTCGAGCTTTTCTTCCTGCTTCAACGTGCTGTTTAAATGAGTATGCATCTCTAAAGCTATTTGGTTTAGTTATTGGCGATAGCAACTCTACGTCATTAATATTTAGGGTGTTATTTTTGTCTATATCATCAGGAATTTTAAAAACATTTTTTTTAACTAAAGAGATCAGAAAAAGTGGTTCAACATTATATAAATTATTTTTTAATACATATAAATCATGTTTTGTTAAATTATTATCATTTGAAACATCTAAGTCATCAAAATTTATGATGTAACTTTCTTCAAGAAGTAGTCCTGCTTTAATTGATTTATTTGTTAAATATCTTATTATTTTCATTAAAATTACGTTCTACGAATAGTTGGGTAAGCTAAATCGATATTTGGCTCAATATTAAATTCTTTTAATATTTCTTCCCATATTTCTTGTTCAGTATCTCTTCTATATTTTGGAGCACATAAATATCTAATTGTTAAAAGCACTCCACTATCTGCAACTTTTGTATACACAACTGGATCAAGATTTTGATGTTGAATTAAAAATTTTTCTGATGCTTTTTTTATTTCTCTTTCAGCAGCTCTAGTTGGATGTTCACCAAAATCTTTAGCTATTTTTTCTAATATTTTTTTTGCTTTTTGCCATTCGCTTTCAAAAGTAACTAATACAGGAATTTCATTAAAAATATATTCAAAACCTGTTCCATAATTAGCTAGAGTTTCAATGAAAATCTTACCGTTTGGTATATGTATGATTCTCCCTGTGTTTTGATCAGCATCAACCCAGTTGCCAATTTCCATAAGTGTAAAATTAAAAAAATTAATATCAATTACATCGCCTGAATGCTCTCCTAATTGTATTCTGTCTCCAGCTTCTAACGGTCTATTCCATAATATAAATAACCAACCAGTGAAATTTGTTAGAGGATCTTTTAACGCAATAGCTATACCCGCTGATAATAATCCAAGATATGTAACTATTGATCCTATGCCATCTAGCCATATTTGGCCAACAATTATAACTCCAAAAATAATTGCAGCATAGCCAGTAACTCTCGACCAGTTATATCTAATTTTAGCATCTTCTAATCTTGAAATAAATAAATTTATGATAGCTCTTCTTAATATGACAATTAGAACTATACCAAGAATCGTAGCAATTATTTTTGCTTGAATAGATGAATAGGTAAAAAATTTTGAAATTTCATTTGATGTATTTATTAATATTTTTTCAATAAAATTCATTAGTTGATCAATTTTCTTGTTTTAATAGTCATATATATAACCATAGCAAATGACAAAGTGTATGATATACCAAAGAAGACTGAATTTATCATCCCAGTAGTATCAAAATATATCAAAAATATAAATATTAGAAAAAGATATAATTGAATTTTCATCCATAGTGTTAATCTTTTAATTAGTCTAGAATAATTTTGAGATTGATTTAAAATTAAATTAATGATTTTCCATGTATAAAGTCTAAAAAGTAATAGTGTTGAAAGATTAAAAATATTTATCATCATCAAGGGAATTTTATAATTAAAAAATTCATTTAAATTTAAATTTGATTCAAGTGGTAATGGAAAAAATATTCCAACAGACTGCAGTGTTAAGATATCAAAGAAGATATGTACTAGAATTCCAGAAGAAAAACCAGCAATTATATTGTAATTTTTATTTTTATTGATTTCCTGGTATATCAAAATAGCTAAGCATATAAATGGAATTAAAAGTAAGCTATGAAAAATTGAATTAGCAATATATGTGTTATGGATAAAATTAAAATCAAAAAATAAACTGAAAATAAAATCTAAAATAATGTCTAAGTCAGGAAATATTAATCCAATAATTAATGAAGTGGTCAGATAAGGTTGATTTGTAATCTTTCCACCAAATAAAATTCCGAATAATACATAAATACTAGTTTGAATCATTATATATATTTTTAACTTTGTTATAAACAGTTAAATTTTCATATGTATATTAGTTATAATCAAATTAATAAAAAATAAAATGTCTCATAAAGATAAAAATGAATTAGAGCAAATTGTCGAAAATCAGATTAATGAAACTATTAAGATTAGATTTGATAGTTCTAAAACTCATCCATTACGTGTTATTCAAGCATCAAAAGCACTTATTGGCTTAAATTTAGATAACCCAAACCAAAAATTAATTGATTTTAATAGCTTATATTTACATTCTTTATCTTCAGATTATTACAAAACATCAACAGATGTTATTAATGATTTGGAACCTGTTGTAAATCTTCAAGATTTAGAGGATGAGTTGATAAATAAAAATAGAGAAGCAGCAATATCAATTTTTAATCAAATCAAGTTAGTATCTAGTGAGGTTCACATTCTTGAGTTTTTAATTGAAATTTCTTTGAAACAAACAGGAAAATCATTTTTAAATATTTGGTCAATATATAAATCAGTAATGTTTTTAAAAGATAAAAATATTGACAAATTTATTAATGTATCAGTTGATGCCATTCTAGAAGATGACTTTAGAGTTATTAAAAATAATTATGATAATGTAGATATTGAAAATTTGATTAACTTAGATTTTACAATTGATTCAATTGATTTATATGCTCACCTTTACGAGGTTTACAAGATTGATTTAATTAGATCTGAAAATATTAGAAAACTTATAGGTATATTTGTATCTGAACATTTTCAAAACAATGAAAAAGCTAGTTTGATTGATAAAGAATTACTTAAATACCCTCAATTATTAAGTAAGGGTAGATCTTTTTTATTAGATATAATAGATAAAAAAGAATGTAAATTGACACCTGACTTAATACTATTTTTGGATTCAGTAAGAACTCTTTTTAGATTTGTAAATAAAAAAAATCATGATATAATTGTTTACCAATTAGAAAGTAAATTAGAGAATTTTAATGTTTAGTAAGTTTAAAGCTAAGTGGAAAATTAATGTAATTGAATCAGGTAAATTTAAGCTTGATGGTGGAGCTATGATGGGTTCAGTTCCAAAAGTTCTATGGAATAAAACTAATCCAAGTGATGAATTAAACAGAATAGATCTGGCTATGAGATGCTTGTTGCTTGATAATGGAAAAGAAAAGATATTGATTGAAACAGGTATTGGAAATAAAAATAGCTCAAAATTTATTGAAATGTTTTGCATTGAACAATCAACCTTTCCTCTTAAGGATGAACTAAAATCTTTTGGTTATGAACTTGAAGATATTACTCATGTAATTTTGACTCACTTACATTTTGATCATGCAGGAGGAGCAACGTATAGTGCTGATGATAAAATTTTACCTACTTTTCCTAATGCTAAGTATATAATATCTAAATCAAATTGGGAAGCTGCATTAAATCCTAACCCAAAAGATAGAGCTAGCTATTTACATGAAAATTTTGTTCCATTAAAAGAATTTGGGCAATTAATTTTAGTTGATGATGATGAAGAATTTTTAAAAGGCATTTCTGGATTAGCTTTTTATGGCCATACAACAGGACAGCAATTGATTAAAATAACAGTTGAAAATGAATCTTTAGTTTTTTGTTCTGATTTAATTCCTTTAAAGTCTCATTTAAAAATTCCATGGATAATGGGATATGATTTAAATGCCATGAAAACATTAGAAGAAAAATCAACTTTTCTAACAGAAGCGGCCGAAAAAAACTGGTTACTTTTCTTTTATCATGACCCAAAAACCATAGCTGTTAAAATTAAGAAAAGTGAAAAATATTTTGATATAATTGAAGAATATTTAGTAAATGAATAATATCAGCGAAAAACTTTTTTTAGAAGGCGTTGATTTATTTAATAGAAAATCATTTTATGATGCACATGAATCATGGGAAAATTTATGGACTGAATACAATTTAGATGACGCCTTGTTAATACAAGGTTTGATTCAACTATCAGTAGCTTATTTTCATATTACCAATCTAAACTTAAAAGGCTCTAAAAACCTATTTAATAAATGTATTCCTAAACTTGAAAAGTATAGAGAAAATCTAAGAGGAATAGATATAAATGAAATTATCAATACTGCAGAACTTGCTTTAGATAATATTAATTCAATTAAAAATACTAATGATTTTGATTGGGGTCTAGTACCACATATTAGGATAAATAAATGAAAGTTGTCGTTATAACTAATACGGATTATAATTTTTCTGCCAAGTTATCTAAAATATGTAATGATCAATCAGATGATTTGCTTTTTTTTGATGATTTTATAGATTTGTCTAAAAAAAATGTTTCAAATTCATTAATTATTTTAGATTATGATGATGAAGTAGAAAATTTAGATAAAGTTAAATCTATTTCAAAAAAAATATCAAATTCAACGTTTTGTATAATTATGAAGAATATAAATTCAGACACTCAAAAAAAGCTAACTCAACTCGGATTTGACCTTATAATGTCGAAACAATCTTTTTTAATTAACTTTAGTACAATAAAAAAGCAATTCTTGTTACAAAAATAAATAAAATTGATTTAAAAATAGTGTTCCTGTATATTATTTATTTCGTAAATTATATATAGATTTTTAATTGTATAATACAAGTAAATAAATGGAAAAATGGTAAATTTAACTAAACAATATAAATTTTGTGCTGCACATCAGTACTGGAACAAAGATTGGTCTGCAGATAAAAACGATGAAGTTTTTGGAGAGGATGTCAAAGTTCACGGGCATAATTATTTGTTGTCAATAACAGTTAAAGGCTCAATTAATAAAGAATCAGGATTCATCATCGATATTAAGAAACTTAATGACGTTGTTAACAAACACATTATAGATATTTTTGATCATTCTCAAATAGAGAAAGATATTTTATGGTTTAAAGACAAACAGCCATCAACAGAAAATATGGTGGTATATATTTGGAATGAGTTAGTTGATAGAATTCCTTCTGGAGCAGAACTTTATTGTATAAAACTCAGAGAAACTCCAACTATTTATTCTGAATATTTTGGCCCAAAATAATATAGGAAAAATTTATGAAAAAATTTGATTTAGTAGTTATTGGAGGTGGTCCCGGTGGTTACGTTGCTGCTATTAGAGCGTCTCAACTTGGAAAAAAAGTAGCTCTTATAGAATCTGAACATTTAGGAGGTATATGCTTAAATTGGGGATGCATACCTACCAAATCTTTGCTAAAGAATGCTGAGGTTCTTGAATTAATAAAAAATAGTAGCAAGTATGGTATTGAAATAAAAGATTATTCAGTTGATTGGAATAAGGTCATTAAAAGATCTAGAGATATTGCAAATAGAATGGGTAAAGGCATACAATATTTAATGAAAAAAAACAAAGTCGAAGTCATAAATGGTTTTGCAAAGTTAATTGATAGAAATACTATTCAAATTGATGGTAACAATACTGAAAAAGTAAGCGCTGAATTCATTGTTATATCTACAGGTGCATCTGCAAATTATTTTCCAGGTATGGAGCCAGATGGTAAAGATATAATTACTTATAAAGATGCATTAGTATTAGACAAAGCTCCAAAGCATATAGTAATAATAGGGGCAGGTGCAATTGGTATTGAATTTGCATATTTTTATAATACATTTGGAAGTAAAGTAACAATAATTGAGGCACAACCAAATATTCTGCCAAATGAAGATATTGATGTTTCTAAAGAATTAGAAAAAATATTTAAAACAAAAAAAATAGATATCTTAACTAATTCCAAAGTTGAAAATATTACAAAATCTAAAAGCAATATTACAGTTAAACTTAAAGATACAAATGTAAAATGTGATAAAGTTTTGGTAGCTGTAGGTGTAAAAGCAAACTCTACAGGAATTGGATTGAAAAAAAATAATATTAAAACAGATAACGGATGGATTAAAACAAATGAGTTCATGCAAACAAATATTGATAATATTTTTGCTATAGGAGACGTTGCTGGG
>Ga0208130_1001339_pt1 | contig 11970 bp, 10 predicted proteins | sample ETNtaG_31_FD_185771 | JGI IMG/M metagenome (GOLD analysis project Ga0208130, IMG submission 185771) | Marine microbial and viral communities from oxygen minimum zone, Eastern Pacific Ocean - ETNP201310SV78 (SPAdes) (version 2) | ecosystem: Environmental > Aquatic > Marine > Oceanic ...
GTGGCGGATAGTGAGGGATTCGAACCCCCGAAGGGTTTGACCCCTTGCCGGTTTTCAAGACCGGTGCATTCAACCAGACTCTGCCAACTATCCTATAGAACGTAGTCTAATCGCTGCGCATTGTAACAAAAAGAATAATGCATAGGTAAAGGATGAAGAATGTTTTTTTGATATAATTTACATGTAGACATGGAAGCTTCTTCGAGATTTCTAGACACCAAATTAATCAATCGTCATAAAGATGCATTGAATGGTAGTAATATTCAAGTAGATAAAAACAAGTTATTTGACTCTATATCGAAAAATCTTGTCAAAAATAATGCAACCATTGTTTCTCATTACTACGTTGATCCTCTTATCCAAGAAATAACTGAAGAAACAGGAGGTTTTGTCGGTGATTCTCTGGAAATGGCAAAGTTCGGTAGTACTTGTCAGACTGAAAACCTTGTTGTTTGCGGGGTCAAGTTCATGGCTGAGACTGCAAAAATTCTAAGCCCAGAAAAAAATATATTTGTACCAACTTTAGAATCAACATGCTCACTCGACTTAGGCTGCCCTGCCCCTGACCTAAAGCAAATGAAAGATCAATATCCAGATAGAGTCTTGGTTGTTTATGCAAACACTTCAGCAGAAGTAAAAGCAATGGCAGATTGGGTTGTGACCTCAAGTATCGCAAAAGAAATAATCGAAGATTTGCACCTAAATGGGGAAAAAATACTTTGGGCACCAGATAAATATTTAGGGAGTTACTTACAGACAGTCACAGGTGCAGATATGATTTTATGGGATAGCGCATGTGTGGTTCATGAAGAATTTAAAGCATCTGGTTTAAGGGACTTGAAGAAAATACATCCTGATGCCGGTATTCTAGTTCATCCTGAATCGCCCTCTGAAGTCATTTCTATGGCAGATGCTGTCGGGTCAACATCGCATTTGATAAAAGCCTCACAAGAACTGGATTTTAATAAATTTATTGTGGCCACTGACAAATCTATTTTCTATAAAATGACACAACTTTCTCCAGATAAAGAATTTTTTGAGGCTCCGACTGGAGGAGTAGGTTCCTCTTGTAAAAGTTGTGCACATTGTCCTTGGATGGGATTAAATTCATTACAGAATGTAGATCTATGTATAGAGAAGTTATCTAATGAGATACACCTAGATGATTCAATCATACAAAAAGCTAAAATTCCCTTAGATAAGATGATTAACTTTAATGTCTAAACTCGGCATACCTAATATCACTAAATTAGAAGAATCTGTGAGGTTATCACTAGAAGAAGATATAGGCCTAGGTGATATTACTGGAGAACTGATTGATCCAAACTTATCCCAAAAGGCATCGCTTATTTGCAGAGAAGAATCTATTTTATGTGGGTCAAAATGGTTTGATACTGCTTTCACATTGCTCGATCCGTCTATTCAAATTGAATGGCATGCTCAAGAAGGTTCATTATTGGAAGCTGGAAAAGAGGTTGCCTCTCTTACAGGAAATGCAAAATGTATGGTGGCCTCAGAAAGAACAGCATTAAATTTTTTACAAATGATGTCAGGTATAGCTTACAAAACACATTGTTTCCAAAAAGAACTTGTTGATAGTGAAACTGTGCTTTTAGACACTAGGAAAACAATACCTGGTCTTAGATATGAGCAAAAATATTCAGTAGTAATCGGCGGAGGTCAAAATCACAGAATGGGTCTTTACGATGCTGCTCTCATAAAAGAAAACCATATATCTTCTGCAGGATCAATTAAATTAGCAGTTTCTTCTTTGAAAGAGAAAGGAATAAAGACAATTGAAGTTGAGGTAGAAAGCCTCGAAGAACTCCAACAGGCTATTGATGCTCAAGCGGATATAGCAATGCTTGATAATTTTGCTGAAAGCGATCTTAAGATAGCTTCAGAAATTTCTAAAGGAAAAATTAAATTAGAAATATCTGGAAATATAGGGATAGAGAACTTAAATGCAATCAAGAAATATAAAATTGATTACATCTCCTCGGGAGACCTAACCAAAAATATATCAGCAACAGACTATTCACTAATTTTTAGACCAATTGATTAAAACAGATATTCTAGTTATAGGAAGTGGTGCTGCAGGAATGACTGCCGCCATTGAACTATCTAAAAAATTTAAAATTACACTTATTACCAAAAATTCTTTAATTGATAGCTCCACTTGGTATGCTCAGGGTGGAATAGCAGCAGTTATTGATTCCAATGATACTATTGAAGAACACTTAAGAGATACGTTGATTGCAGGCGATGGCCTGTGTAATGAAGCGGCAGTTTTAGAATGTGTGAGTAATGGTAAAGAAGCAATTGACTGGTTGAGAGATCTGGGTACAAATTTTACTACTAACAAAAAAAATAGCTTGCACCTTACTCAAGAAGGAGGTCACTCCAAGAGAAGGGTTGTGCATGCCGAAGATGCTACAGGAAAGGAAGTTTCAAGCTCTTTAGCCGAAATAGTAAAAAATAATGACAACATCGATGTCTTAGAAAATCATATTTGTGTAGATTTAATAACTAGCAATAAAAAATGTATTGGCGCTTATGTTTTAGATATAAGCACTAATCAAGTTAAAGCTTTCTCAGCCAGTTCTACAATTCTTGCAACCGGAGGTGCTAGTAAAGTATATCTTTACACAAGTAATCCTGATGGATCTTCAGGAGATGGGATTGGACTGGCTTGGCGCGCTGGATGTATAGTAGAAAATCTTGAATTTAATCAGTTCCACCCTACTTGTCTTTACCATCCTGAAGCAAAATCTTTTCTTATTAGCGAAGCTTTAAGGGGTGAAGGAGCATTCCTCATCAACGAGAAAAATGAAAGGTTCATGGATAAATATGATTCAAGGCTAGAGCTGGCTCCAAGAGATGTTGTTGCTAGATCGATAGATAAGGAAATGAAAATTTCAGGAGTAGATAATGTTTATTTAGACATTAGTCATAGAGAGTCAAATGAAATCAAGAAAGAATTTCCTAATATTTTTGATCAATGCAAAAAATTTGGTTTCGATCTCACAAAAGAACCAATACCAGTTGTGCCTGCGGCTCACTACACTTGTGGAGGAGTCAAAGTTGATCTAGATAGCAAAACCAATATAGACGGATTATATGCAATAGGTGAAGTATCCAGCACAGGACTCCATGGAGCCAATAGGATGGCAAGCAATTCATTATTAGAATGCGTAGTCTTTGCAAAGAAAGCAGCTGAGCACATCTATTCAAACTTTCAAGAAAATATGGAGCCCATAAAAGAATGGGATATTTCTAAAGTCACAGAAACACAAGAAGGTGTAATCGTAAGACATAATTGGGATGACATAAGAAGATTGATGTGGGATTACGTGGGAATAGTCAGATCTAATAATCTCCTGAAAAGAGCTGAGATAGCCATGAAAGTTATAAATCAGGAGGTAAATTATTTTTATGGAAAGTATCTGATAAGTTCGGACTTGATAGAGTTACGTAATCTAGCGCTGGTGGCAAATCTTACAATTAAAAGTGCTCTAAAAAGAAAGGAAAGCAGAGGGTTGCACTACTCTCTAGATTATCCGAACCTAATGAAAACAGCTAGATCTACAATCTTAGACCCGTCGAAACTAAAAATTTAATTTATTTCCTATGGAACTTAGGCACTTCCCTGTTGAGAGATGCTTCGATTCCAGCTTTAAAGTCTTCTGTTTTTTGGAGTCTAACCTGCTCACTTAATTCCCAATCAACGATTTTCTCAACTTCTTCAGCTAAATTGCCCCTTAAAGTTGCCCGTATAGATTCTACTGCCATAGGAGCAGAGCTAGTTATTGTTTCAGCAAAGTTCTCAGCTTCAATCATTAGATTTTCTTTTGAAGTTAATCTATCGGCTAACCCTATCTGATAGGCTTCTTCTCCAGCCACACGTCTAGCAGAAAACAGCATATCCATGGCCTTTTGCTTCCCTACGACACGAGGTAATGTAATAGATGACCCAAAACCAGGATGAAATCCTAGTTTGGCAAAATTCGCTGCGAATCTCGCTTCAGGACAAGCTATTCTAAAGTCAGCTGATAGAGCTAGGCCTAGCCCTCCCCCAATTGCCGCGCCTTGAATAATAGCTATTACTGGCTTCTTAGTTTTAAACAATCTTACTGCCTGAGCATATAACTTAGAATACGGAACTGATTTATCAAGCATATCTTCGTCTTGACCAAAATTAGCTCCCGCACAAAAGTTTTTTCCTTGAGAGCTTAATATGATTATTCTGCACTCAGAGATTTCATCTAACTCTTCGTAAGCATCTGCGATTTGCTCAATTAGCAGATAGTCAAAAAAATTATTAGGAGGTCTTTGTATCTCAACATAAGCAAGATTGTTTTTAACTTGTACTGAAATATCTTCAAAAGTTTTCATACTTAATTCCTCAAACTTGTAAAAAAGGTAAGCAGGTCTGTTCGACTGCCCTCTATTTGTAAAGTGCCATTAACAAGAGATATTGGCAAGCTCTTTATTCCTGACAATATTGCCTTTAAGTCCTCTTCTTTACTGGTTACTTGCACAGAAGACCCTGAAATTAAAAAAGGTTGTACTTCAAGTACACCTTTTCTTAAAAAAACAGAAAAGACCTTTGAAGAGTCAGTGAAGGTAAACAGCAATTGAATATTTTTATCTATAGACTTTTCTGGAATAACATTAACCTTCAAGGAATCCATCATTGATTCTATGGGGTATTTTTTAATTACCTCTATATCAGGTAATAAAATATCGTTTTCCTGATAATCTTTATCGAGCTGAGCCGCACTACTTAGGTAGTAGTACCTAGAATTTGGATTACTTTCTTTATTACCTAAAGCAATTAGACATGATCGTCTAAGTAATTCAGTCTTTTCATCTGCCGGTCTAACTCTTAACAGATAGTCTGTTAATTGTAATGCCCATTGAAATTTTCCTTCAATATAAGACTGCTCCGCAATAAGAAATAAATCATCCCATTCCCCAGCTAACTTTATAAAGTTTTCAGCCTCCTCTTTTTTTGGTAAAGGTTTAAGTGTTGAAGGATTGCCATCGAACCATCCCAAATATCCAGAAAATACATTTTTTGCTGACCATGCTGGTGAGCCGTAAAATTCTTTTAAATAAGGGGAGTCACCTAAATGCTTAGGTAATATCAATTGCTCAGCAATCTCATCAGGACCAAACCCAAGGTTCATTAAACGAACAGTTTGATCATGTACAAACTGAATTCCATCTCGGTAAGTAGTAAGCAATTTATTAATCTTTTCCTTTCCTTCTAAAGGTCGTGTATGACTCGGTACCAAGAATTCTGGCTCCAAATATCGCATCATATCTATGCTATTTACCCAGCCTGCCAAATCTCTGTAAGGAGTACCTCTGATCGTGTAAAGATTGGGGAAAGTCTTATAAAAATTGTCACCCGGAAATAAGGCCTTTTTTCCTGGTAACCAGACAAAAAGCTGATCATTAGTTTCTCCAGGAGCATGGAAAAGTTCGACCTCAATACCTCCTACTTCAAATTTCAATTTATCCGTGAATGTTTTTGTAGGATAAAGAAGGCCAGGTTTTCTACCATCTCTTCCAATTTCAAGAAAAGGTCCGATTCCATTATTTTCCACTTGGTCTTTTGGCAAGGCATTGCCAAACATTCTGTTTGATCTAGAAGAAATAATAGGTCTTAGAATACCTATGACTCTGGATAAATATTCTGCTGTTGAAGAATGAGCGTAAATTTCTGGATTTGAATCTGCTGCAAATACTGTAGCTCCATAAGTATGATCGGCATGATTATGGGTATAAATAATAGCTTCAACAGGATTTGAATTAATGGTATCAAATATTTCTTTAACCTCGCTGGCTGTCTCAACGGTACCTGTAGTATCGATAATAATATTTGAGTTCTCACCTTCAACAAGAATAGCGTTAGCCAAAGCGAAACCTACAGCGACATGCACTCCTTCTGTAACCTCAATTACCTCTCTCCTAAATTCCTCACTATGAGAAACAAGATCTTCAGGCGTCGAGGAGTCAGTAGCCTCGAGTGGTATGGATTCTGAACATCCGACAGTCCATAGAATCGAAAATGATAAAATTAGATATTTCATATCGTATCTCCCTAGTATTGCGTATTTAAGGCTTTCATCCATCTTCTAGACTTATACCTATAAGCCAAGAGAACACCTTTTAGAAAATAATCTGCAACGAGCGTAGCGTAGATCCATTCAATCGATAAGCCGAGTATATAAAATAAATATGCCAAAGGCACTCTGACAAGAACTAACCCTATTAGGGTGATTATCAAAGGTGATTTAGTATCTCCGGCACCTCTTACAGCGCCCCCGATAGAAAATTCAATTGCCATAAAAGGTTGCATGATTCCGAGAATCCAAACAAATATTACAGCTTTGTTAACAACGTCTATGTCATCTATGAAGAAACCAGAAAGTTCTCTTGAAAAAAGAGCTAAGACTATTCCTAAAGTTCCCATTGAAAGCACAGTCATGCCAGCGGCTTTAAAGCCTGAATCATAAGCTTTATCTGGATCTGAAGCTCCTAAGTGTTGTCCTGTAAGGGTAGCGCCAGCTATTGCAAATCCGTTGCCTACAGTAAAAGAGACCATGAGCACATTGACACCAATATTGTAAGCAGCGACAGCATCAGTACCATACAACGCTACTATCCAAAAAAAAGAAAGCATTCCAAATTGAAATATAAAAGATTCTAATCCTGCCGGATAACTAATGGTTATCAATTGATTGAGTCTTTCGTAGGTCATAGAACCAGCTTTACCAATCTCTACTGCAAGTTTTTTACCAAACCACAGACCTAGAACTAGTACTGAATTGAATGTAAATGCTAAACCGCCAGCTAACGCAGCGCCTACAACACCCATTTCTGGCATACCAAATCGACCCTCTACCAAGCCTATCAAAAGTATGATGTTAACTATGTTAGTCAACAAACCAATATAGAGGGGAGTTTTGGCATCTCCGGCTGCTCTTTGAGCTGTCCCTAGAACCATAGAGATAGCAAAAACAGGTGTAAAACCAACAAGAATTTGAGTATATGTAACAGATAACTGCCTAGATGCTTCATCAAGACCAAAAAGGCCGATCATTGCATCGGCTCCTACCCACAAAAGAATCACTGTCACAAAAGATATAAGTAAACAAAGGCCCAGTGAAGCTCTTGTAACTTGAGCAGCTTCATGAGCATTGCCGGAACCAATTGCTCTTGCTACTAAAGCCGTAGTACCAGCCATGATGGCCATTAATAAAGCCTGAAATACCCAAAAAATTCTCTGTCCAGTACCTACAGCCGCTACGGCCTCTGCTCCAAGAGACCCTACTGCCTTAATAGATACTAATCCTACAGATGCAAATAGCAGGTTACTTAGAATTGAAGGCCACGCCAGACCCCAAACACTGAGCGATTCGGGATGAGTTATTTCTGCAGATTCTTCTTTGATCTGATTCTTATCAATTTCCGTGGACATAAAAAAGGCTGCTATAGTATCACAATCAATACATTGGATTATGGCTAAGCTTTACTTTAATTACTCATCTATGAATGCTGGTAAATCTACCATGCTTCTTCAAGCTAATCATAATTACTTAGAGAGGGGAATGAAGCCTCAAATATATACATCAGATTTAGACAATAGATTTGGTAAGGGTGAGATAGTATCGAGGATAGGCTTAAAATCTAAATCAAATATTTTTAATATAAAAACAGATATTTATGAAGAAATATTAACTTTTAGAGATAATGATGAAGTTGATTGTGTATTGATCGATGAGGCTCAATTTCTAACTAAAAATCAAGTATTTCAATTAGGACAAATTGTAGATGAATTAAATATACCCGTATTAGCATTTGGTATAAGGACAGATTTTCAAGGTAACTTATTTGAAGGAAGTAAATTTTTGCTCGCCTGGGCAGATAATTTGAAGGAAATAAAGACAGTCTGTCATTGCGGCAGAAAAGCCACTATGGTCCTTAGACTTAATGAAGAAGGATTAATAGTTACTGATGGTAGTCAGATAGAAATTGGCGGTGAAGAGAAATATGTTTCAGTTTGTAGAAAACATTTTCAGGCTAAAGATATTGGAGTTAGTTAAAGGATACCGACCATAAATCCAGTTAAGCAAGAAGCTAATAACGCAGCCCATAAAGCCTTTCCTGATATAGATATTAAATCCATCCTCCTTTCAGGCACCATAGCACTGAGTCCACTTAACAAAATACCTACACTGCTAAAATTAGCGAACCCACAAAGAGCATATAACATTATTAATCTGCTCTTATCGCCCAGAGGATAAGCTTCTGCATCAGAAAGGTATAAGTATGCAACAAATTCATTAAGTGCGGTTTTGATTCCCAATAATTGACCAGCCATAAAAGTCTCATTCCAGGGTATACCCATAAACCAAGCTAAAGGAATAAAGATATAACCAAGTATTAGCTCGAGAGTAATTGGAGAGCCATTAAGATTTGGCAATAAGCCCAAGATTGAGTTGAGAAGAAAAACTAAGGCCATTACAACAATAAGCATTGCCGCAATATTGAGAAACATATCTAGACCATTTTTAGTTCCTTGGGTTATTGCATCCATCGTTCCTGAATATAATTCTTCTGACTTATTTTCGGGAAACTCTGTTTTTGTCTCGCTAGGAATCATAATGTTTGCAAACATGATTGCAGCAGGGACAGATATTAATGAAGCTGATAAAAAATGACCTATTAGACCTGGTCCATATATTGGCGAGAGCATGGTTGTATAAACGACCATAACAGAACCAGCTATAGTCGACATTCCAGCCGTCATAATTACAAGTAATTCGTGTCTAGTCATGGCAGATAAATAGGGTCTAATAAGCAGAGGAGCCTCAACTTGACCAAGAAATATATTGGCAGTAGCGCCTAGACCGATTGGACCTCCAACATTGAGTGGCCGCTTGAAAAGCATTGATAGAGCATTCACCAAAACCGGAATAACTTTCCAGTACCAAAGTAGAGCTGAAATGGCAGACATTAAAATGACCAATGTCAGACCACCAAAAGCAAAAATAAAAGTTCCAGCTGGATTATTAACATCGAAAGGAGCATTTGGGGCACCGTCTGCTAGGTAGCCAAAGACAAATCCTGTCCCGTAGTCATTGGCAGCTTTAAGAACCATTACGCCATCAGATAAAATATTAAAAAAAGAAGATACTAATTCTACTTTTGTGAGTAATACCGCTAAAACAAATTGAATTAGAACCCCTGTTACAACATATCTAATTTTTATAGATTTAATGTTTTCGCTAAATATTGCTCCTAAAGCAAGCAAAGCAAATAATCCTATGGTGGGCTGTAAATATTCCATCACGACAGTTTAATTTCTTTTAGTCTTTCTTGCAGAAAATCTTCAGCCATTATTCCTTCAGGGTATAAATTGGGATTAGATTCTTTAATGCAATTTGGAAGAGTTTCGATATACCAATCTGGGTTAGGGTGCACAAAAAAAGGAATTGAATAACGTGAAGAATGCATCTCCTGACCAACAGCCCTAACCCTGTGCGTAGTTGAGGTTAGATAGTTATTGGTAAGCCGTTGGAGCATATCGCCAATATTGCAAATGATCACATCTTTATCAACTGACGCCCTTACCCATTCACTTTCGTTTGTAAAGATTTCTAGACCAGATTGCTGACCTCCAATCAGCAGCGTGATTAGATTGATATCTTCATGAGCTCCTGCTCGTTCACCCTCCTCTTCGTTTTGCACAGGAGGATAATGAATTACCCGCATGACACTATTTCCTTTGTTTGTAACTTTATGAAAATAGTCAAAATTAAGATTTAAGTAGATGGCAATTGCTTCAAGTAATGAATTTCCCAATTTGTCGAATTGGAGAAATAAATTATTAGTTTTTTCTTTAAATTGATTTACGTTAGGTAGATCAACATTATCAAACATCCACTTACGATAGAAATCATCATGATCTAGATCTCTGCCTACATGCCAAAATTCTTTTAGATCAGCTATATTGGAATCTTTTGCAGTCTCGATTTTGAAAGGAGTGTACCCACGTGCACCATTCAATTCAGATAAGTGAAAATTTCTTTTGTGATCCTCTGGTAAATTAAAAAAGTCTTTGAAGATCTCCTGAATTTCAGAAACTAATTCAGTATCGATTCCATGATTTTTAACCCCACAAAACCCCCATTTCTTAAAACTATCGCCTAATTTTTGCGAAAATGAATTGAGATCAACATCCTTTTCATCTAAGGACAAAACAGAGAATGGAGTTTTCAAATTAATATTTATTGTAATTGATTCAGTTAGGTAAGATTATAGACCATATGAGTAAGATTTACGGTTTTGGCAATGCCTTGATTGATATCGAAATTACAGTAACCGAAGAACAGTTAAAAAATATTAACATCAATAAAGGACTCATGAAGCACATTTCTCAAGAAGAATTAGAGATGTACTTAGAAAATTTTGCAAATCAAGTCAATTCGACGTTGCCAGGTGGTTCCATTGCCAATTCTACTCATGCAGCTAACAAGCATAATGTTGAAACTCATTTTTCGTGTGCTATAGGTGATGATGAATATGGCGAAATTTTTGTTGATTCCTTTGGAGATAAGCTCAGCGGCCTCTCTTTTTACACATCCAAACTACCTACAGGGATTTGTTTGATATTTATTACTCCAGATGGTCAAAGAACAATGGCGGCCAATCTGGGTGCTAATACAGACCTCCATGAAGATTGTATTGATATCAACGTGCTAAAAAATTCTGAGTATCTCTTGTTTGATAATTTTTCTCTATCTACAGAGAAAGGTTTTAAAGTTGCAAAATTTTGTTTGTCTCTGAATCAATATTCAAAAGTGTGCTTTGGTATTTCTGATGTATCTCTGGTAGAAGAAAATAGCATTCAATTAAAAGAGTTATTCGATCACAAAATAGATATCCTCTATGGAAATGAAGCAGAAATAAATAGCGTTATGAATACTTATAAATTTTATTCGATGAATATTCTCACCACATTCGGTTCGGATGGAGCAAAGTTTAACAAGACTAGATTTGATGCTCCTGAGATAAAAATTGCAAATTCTAATGGCGCGGGAGACGCTCTTATTGGTAGCTTCTTGGCAAATAGAATCAATAACTTAGATATTGAAGATTCTCTTCAAGATGCAATTTCTTATGCTTCGAAGGTTTGCACAACAAACGGGCCAAGACTCTAATATAAAAAACGCCACAAATGTGGCGTTTTTTATTAAATGAATTTCTTAGAATTGATACTTAAATCCTAAGTTCCATTGATAAGATGATTGACCATCTTTATTTCTGACAAATAGTCCATCATCTGGATCTACTCCAACGATATTATATCGCCCTTGAGAATCATAAGGATTATCTTCATCAAGAATAATTTGTCTACTTCTGTTGCTATACTCTTTCATGATTCCTTGATTGTCATCAATCAAATTAAGTACATTAGTAATGTCTAGATAAAGTATTACTTTATGACCATCCATAACATTTATATCTTGAGTTATTCTCAGATCTAATGAAGAAGTCCAGGGACTATTAAAGGCATTTCTGGGAACTATCTGCCCTTTATATCTAAATAATCCTGATGCATCGACATGTGCCATAACCGCAGTAGCAACTGAATCACTAGCGAAAACAACATTAGGGTCTGAAACCCCGGTTGGAATATAGGCAGCATCATAACCACCGTCACTTCTGTCATTAGCAAAAGCATCATCATAACCATCAAATGTCACACTATATGGTTCTCCTGATTTTCTTACAAACACCAATGAAAACCTTGTGTCATTGTTACCTATCAACTGAGTTGTGTAATCAAGACCCGTTATAAGCTTATGTTCGGCCATGAAGTTAGATCTTGCGGCAACTATATTTTCACCGTCTGCTCTAACAGATCTACCGTAAGAACTTTCACTTTGCGCA
>Ga0208130_1001340_pt1 | contig 11968 bp, 10 predicted proteins | sample ETNtaG_31_FD_185771 | JGI IMG/M metagenome (GOLD analysis project Ga0208130, IMG submission 185771) | Marine microbial and viral communities from oxygen minimum zone, Eastern Pacific Ocean - ETNP201310SV78 (SPAdes) (version 2) | ecosystem: Environmental > Aquatic > Marine > Oceanic ...
TTATAGTTGCAGAGGCGCTTTCCGGTTCAGAGGATAATTTTGCTAATCAAATGAATTTCTATGCTGAAGAAATGGGTTTAAGAAATTCAAATTTTAAAAATTCGTCTGGGCTCCATAATGAGGATCATTATACTTCAGCCGAAGATCTAGTGAAACTTTCTAACTTTTTAATTACTGATTTTCCCGACTACTATCCATATTTTGCAGAAAGATCTTTCACATGGAATAGTATTATACAATACAATAGAAATAATATTTTAAGAATGGATCTTGGGGTTGATGGTTTAAAGACAGGGTACACTAGTAAATCAGGATATGGAGTAATTGTATCATCAGAAAAAAATGGGAGAAGATTAATCGGAATAGTCACTGGCTTAAAAAGTGTTGATGATAGAACAAATGAAATATCTAGATTGATAAACTATGGATACAGAGGATTTAAAAGTTATTCTGTTTTCAAAGACAATCAAATAATAGATTATGCAAAAGTTTGGAAAGGAAATAAGAATAATTTACCACTGATAGTTGATAAAGATATAAATTTACTTCTTGATATTCCTGGAAGACGAGGAATTAATGTTGAATACAAATATAATGAACCAATTTATGCTCCAATTTTTAAAGGTGATGTTGTAGGAAGTTTAGATATTATTATTCCAGGAAGAAAAAAAATCAAATTAGATTTATTAGCTGGCGAAGATGTTAAACAAGTTAACTTTTTCACTGGCTTTATCAGATCTTTAGATTATTTTTTATATAAAGATGAATAATTTATTTATAACTTTTGAGGGAGGAGAGGGTTCAGGTAAATCAACTCAGGTTGGTTTATTAAAAGATTATCTTGATAGTCAAAGTTTAAATACAATTATAACTAGAGAACCTGGAGGCACACCATCTGCCGAAATTTTAAGAGATTTACTAACTAGAGGAAAAGTAGATAAATGGACAGCTATGTCAGAAGCTCTTTTAATGTGGGCTGCAAGATATGAGCACATCGTTGATGTTATTGATCCTGCTCTAAAGGCCGGAAAAAATGTAATCTGTGATAGATTTTACGACTCAACATACGCATATCAAGGGATTGCCCATAATTTAGGTATTGATAAAATGGAAAAATTAAAAGAATTAATAATTGGAGATATAGAACCAGATTTAACTTTTATTTTAGATATTGATCCTAAAATTGGCCTTAAAAGATCACTAGAAAGATCTAATTTAGAAAATAGATTTGAAAGTTATGATATTGATTTTCATAATAAAATTAGAAATGCTTTTTTGAATATTTCTAAACAAAATAAAGATCGTTGCATTGTTATTGATGCTTCAATAAGTAAGCAAGAAATTAACAAAATTATTATAAGTGAAATTAATCAATTAATTTCTAATAATTAATAGGAGTTATTAAATTGTATAGTTCTGCGAAAGAGACATATAATTTTATAGGAAACGATAATATTGAACAATTTATGTTGAATTCAATAAATTCAAGAAAATTGCATCATGCATATCTTTTTAGCGGAACAAAAGGCATAGGAAAAGCAACATTTGCTTATCGAGCTGCAAGATATATTTTGTCAAATGCTTTAAAAGAAAATATGGACATAGATAAATCTAAAAAAGTATCTAAGTTAATTGAAAAAAATAGTCATCCTGATTTCATGGTGCTTGAGAAGGATCTAGATAAAGAAAAGTCTATTATAGAGATTGATAAAGTAAGAAAATGTATTAATTTTTTCAATCATACTCCAACCCTGGGGGCTTATAAGATATGCATAATAGATTCGCTTGATGAAATGAATATTAATTCTGCAAATGCTCTTTTAAAAATAATTGAAGAGCCCCAAAAAAATAGCCTTTTTTTTATTATTTCTCATAGTAAAGAGACAGTACTACCTACTATAAGGTCAAGATGTTTAAATCTGCGTTTTAATAAATTTTCTGATTGTGAAATAAAAAAATTTTTAAACAATAAGATTCTTGATGAAAAGGTTTATGATTTAAATGAAGTTATCAGTTTATCTCATGGAAGCGTAGGCAGGGCATTTGACTTAATAAGTGAAGATTCCCAAGAGATTATCGTAAAAGTTAAAAGTCTATTCAATCAATTTTCTGATGAAAATTTTCAAAAATTAGAAAATGCCCTTATAAGATCAAATAAAATTGATTTATTTTTTGAGTTGTCGCTTTTAATAATTGATAAAACTATAAAGGAATTAATTCTTGATGAAAATTATCAAGAAAATAAAAGAATTGATAAGTTATTTTTTTTAAGAGCAGAGACTCAAAGAATTTATCATGAAGGTAAAAAATATAAAAATATTAATAACCATATGATCTTAGAGTTAATTTTATTAATTAAAAAATCATTTTATCATTGAGAATTTGATGGCTATTCCATTCTACATAAGTACAGCAATATCATATACAAACGGCCCCCCACACATTGGGCATGCTTATGAAGTTATTGCAGCAGATGCTATTGCAAGATTTAAAAGATTGGATGGATATGATGTTTTCTTCTTAACTGGAACGGATGAACATGGCTTGAAGGTTCAAAAAAAGGCAAAAGAACTGGGTATTGATCCTAAAAAATATGTAGATGAAATATCTAAAGAATTTATTCAATTGTCTATATCTTTAAACTGCTCAAATGATGATTTCATAAGAACTACAGATGAACGCCATGTAAAAAATGTTCAATCAATTTGGAAAATTCTTTTCGATAAAGGTGATATTTATCTTGATCAATATTCAGGTTGGTATTCAATTACGGATGAAGCTTTTTATAACGAAGATGAATTAATAAAAACCGAAAGTAATTCGTTTTTATCTCCTAATGGAAACCCAGTTGAATGGGTGGATGAAGAGAGTTATTTTTTCAAATTATCGAAATATCAAAATGACTTATTAGAGCTTTATGAAAGAAATGAAAAATTTATTCTTCCAAACTCAAGAATGAATGAAATTAAAAACTTTGTAAAATCAGGTCTTAAAGATATTTCAATATCAAGAAAAAATATTTCATGGGGAATTCCTGTTAAAGGAAATAAAGATCACTCAATTTATGTTTGGCTTGACGCACTAACTAATTATATCTCTGCGCTTGATTGGTGTGATAACAATGAGTCACTTAAAAGATTTTGGCCGGCAGATATTCATCTTATAGGGAAAGATATTACAAGGTTTCATGCTGTCTACTGGCCTGCATTTCTTTTTTCGGCTGGAATTGAAATTCCTAAAATGATTTTTTCACATGGGTTCCTTCTTAATAAAGGCGAAAAAATATCAAAGAGTTTAGGAAATACAGTTGATCCATTTGAATTAATTAATTTTTTCGGAGTAGATCAACTGAGGTTTTATTTGCTTTCAGCAACTCCTTTTGGAAATGATGGTAATTATAATCATGAGCTAATAACCAACCACTCTAATGCTTTGTTATCAAATGATTTAGGAAATCTCTCTCAAAGGTGCCTTAAAATGGTTTATTCAAAATGTAATGGCAAAATTCCTGATAAAGGTAATCTGGTTTCTGTTGATCAATTATTGTTAAATAATGCTTATAGCCTTTATGAGAATTCACTAGAATTTATGAATAATTATCAAATACAAGCTTATTTAAATTCTGTTTTCGATGTTATCTCTGAAACTAATAAATATTTTAGTGATGAAAAGCCTTGGGAGCTAGAAAAAGAAAATCCAGAGAGAATGCAAACTATTTTATGGGTTACATGTGAAGTTCTTCGTATTGTTTCAATATTATTACAACCAGTTATAACTGAAAGCTCAAACAAACTGTTGGATTTCTTAAATGTTGATTTAGACGAAAGGTTTTTTAAATATTTAAATTCTGATTTTTCTCTTAAGTCCGGAATAGAAATACATGAACCAAATGTTATTTTTCCAAAAATCGATCTATAAATGTAGATAGTGACAATACATAATTTTTGTTGTAATGAAGCAACATATTAGGAGAGATATTTTGGATAAGTTCTTAGTTATAGATTTAGAAATGGACTTAAGATCTGCTAGAGCAGATTTTGAGAAAAAATATCTAATAGCTCAAATTAATAACTTTAATGGTAATATTAGTAAAACAGCTAAGTTTATTGGTATGGATAGATCGGCATTACATAGAAAATTAAATGATTTAAATATTAGGCCTAATAAAAGATTACAAGGCGTAATAAGTAAATAATAAAAACATAATTGGATAATATATGAAAATTATAATTTGCGGCGCTGGTTTAAGCGGAAGAGCTATTGCAGAAAAGCTATCTCAAATTGGTAATGAGGTTACTATAATAGATTCATCAAAACGACTGATCGAAAAATTAGGTAGTAAATTGGATATAAGAGGAATTGTTGGTCATGGTGCTCATCCGGATATTTTAGGTGAAGCCGGAGCTGCGGATGCTGAGATGTTAATTGCCGTTACACATTCAGACGAAATAAATATGATGGCTTGTCAAGTTGCTCATTCATTATTTGAAGTTCCAAAAAGGATTGCTAGAGTGAGAGATAAGTCTTATTTGAATCCATCTTATCAGGATTTATTTACTAGCTCTAACTTGCCAGTAAATATAATTATATCTCCAGAGAAAGAAGTCGCCAAATCAGTTTTCAGAAGATTTGAGTTACCTGGAGCTTTTGAGAATGTTCCTTTTGGTGATAACAATTTAAGACTATTGGGTGTTAAAATAACGGAAGATTGTCCTATAAAGAATAATGAAATAGGTTCTTTAACCGATTTATTCCCAGATTTAAATACAGTGATAGTTGGTCTGAATAGGGAGGGTAATATTTTAACTCCAAAGTCTAATGATAAAATATTAGAAAATGATTTAACTTATTTAATATGCCCAAGTGATTTTGCTGAAAGAACTCTTGCAATTTTTGGTAATCAAAATGAACAGGCTAGGAGAATTGTTTTAGTTGGCGGCGGTTCAATTGGCAAAGAAGTAGGAAAGTTAATCGAAAATTATACAGATAATATATCCCTTCGCATAATAGAGGTAGACGCAAACACTGCAGAAGAATTGTCAGATAAATTTGATAGAAGTTTTGTAATTCTTGGATCAGGAATGGATAAAGATATTTTAAATGAGGCTGAAATTTCTAATGCCGATATTTTAATAAGTTTAACAAATAATGATGAAACTAACTTTATTTCAGCTGCTTTTGCAAAAAGCGATGGTTGTGAAAGGGTTATAGCATTACTTAATAATAAAGATTTTCAAGGTCTTATTAGATCAGTTGATATTGGTGATTTTCTAGACCCTAAGGCAATAACTGTATCATCGATATTAAGGCATGTAAGAAGAGGCCATATCAGAAATATATATACCTTATCAGATGGTACGGCAGAAATAATTGAAGGAGAAGTTTCTTCATCATCAGATTTAGTTGGTCCAACTATAGAAGAACTTCATTTATCAAATGGATTAAGAATTGGCGGAATTTTAAGAAATCAAAAAATAATAATGCCTAGGGGCGATACTAAAATAAAAGAAGGTGATTATGTAACAATTTTTGCAATTCCTGATAAGATTCATGAGGTTGAACAATTGTTCAGGGTTAGTGCAAGTTACTATTAGTATTGTTTTTATAAATAATTTTAATTGATAATATTAATTATATTATTATTAAGGCTCATTGTATATTCATCTCATGTTAGACAACATTTCGGAAAATCTTACAAATTTCGATGAAGAAAGTTTTATTAACGATTTGGTTAATAATCGTAAATTAGTAACAGTGTTTCTTATTAGTGGAATAAAGCTAGAGGGAACAATTGCATCTTACGACTCAAATACATTAACTCTCAAGGGTTCAAATAACATACAATTAGTATACAAGCATGCTATTTCAACTATTTTGCCTGTTTAATTTCTTTTTTTGCATTAATCCAAAATTCTTCTAATTCTTCTAAACTAGTTTCTTTGAATTTTTTTCCTGCCTTTATTAACTCATTCTCAATATAATTAATTCGATTCAAAAATTTTTTATTTGTCAATCTTAGGGCGTTTTCAGGATCAATCTTCAGTTTTCTTGATAAATTTATGACAGAAAAAATTAAGTCACCAATTTCTTCTTCTATTTCTATATTATTTGCTTTAGTCATTGCGACTTCAAGTTCCATTTTTTCTTCAGATATCTTTTTATAAGCATCAATTGGCTTTTCCCAATCAAAACCATTCTCGGAAGCTCTCTTTTGTAACTTTAAGGACCTTGTCATCGCAGGAAGTGCTATAGGTATATCTTCAAGCATACCTTTAGTGCCTTTATCAATTCTTTCTTGTTCTTTAATTTTCAACCAATTTTTATCTATTTCATCTAATGAATTTTGTTTTGAGTTTTTTTCAAATACATGAGGATGCCTTCTAATCATTTTTTTAGACAAATTATCAATGACATCATGAATATCAAAATAGCCCTTTTCTTTATTAATTTCAGCATGAAATATAACTTGAAATAGTAAGTCTCCTAATTCCTCACATAAACCTTCAGTGTTATTATTTTCTATTGCATCAACGACTTCATATGCCTCCTCTAAGCAATATTTTCTTAAGGAATGAGAATCTTGTGATTTATCCCATTCACATCCGTTTACAGGATCTCTCAATGATACCATTATATTTAGAAGGTCTAAAAAAGACCGATTCTTTTCATTATCTGTTTTGTCCATTACTTTTTCCTTATAAATTTTTAAATCCAAATTTTATGTTTATTTAAGTGATATATTTGCAACTACAAAAAATTGACATAAAATATATAAAAATGCTATTATGTATTTGAATTTAAATATAAATAACTGATGGGGATCATATGCTATATTTTAAAAAACTCAATAAGGTAATATTTACTTTACTTTTTTCTTTTTTAATTACTTTTTCATACGATTTATTTTCTCAAAATGATGTTGAGGAAGTGGAAGAAATTATTGTAACAGGTTCAAGAATTAAGACTACCGCAACGGATAGTTTTTCACCTGTTTCTATCGTTGATCAAGAGGATATTTTACTATCAGGTAAGATTTCCATTGGTGAAGTTTTACTTGAGCTTCCTGGCCAAGGTTCAGGATTAAATAGAAATTATAATAATGGTGGAGATGGTTCGGTTAGAATAGATTTTCGAAACCTTGGATCTCAAAGAACCCTTGTCCTAGTTGATGGAAGAAGATGGGTTAATAGTGGTGAAGGTGCAAATGGTTCAGTAGATATTAATACTATTCCAACAGCTGCAGTAGAAAGAGTGGAGGTTCTTAAAGACGGTGCATCATCTATATATGGTTCAGACGCTATTGGTGCGGTTATAAATATAGTTACTAAGGACTCTTATGATGGTTTGGATGTCTCTTTTCAAAGAGGTGAATATTTTGATGGAGGTGGTGTAGCCGATAATTTCTCTATTAGCATGGGTTCAACATTTGATGGCGGATCATTTATTATGGGAGCTTCATATGTTGATGTTCATGAATTAGGTAACTGGGAAAGACAAGAAACTGCTGCAAGACCAAGCTTTGGCGGTTCATCTGGAACTCCTCAAGGTAGATTAGCTTACGGTGGTGTGGTGCCTGGATGTAGTAATTTTCAGCCAAATGAGGGTACAGCAGGTTCTTCACCAAGTGATTTCAGATGCTGGACAAGCCCTGATGATCGCTTCAACTATAATCCATACAATTATGTAGAAACACCTAGTGAAAGAAAAAACTTTTTTGCCAAAGGAACATTTGAAATTGCTGAAGATACTTCCGTGACATTATTTGGTGTATACCAAAATAGAGTATCGGATCAATTGCTTGCACCTATGCCGTTATTTTATGGTTTTGGAGACTTTGGCGGAAGCGAAGGTATTTCAAGAAACAACCCTTATAACCCTTTTGGGTTAGAATTTTGTGATTTAACTGGCCTTTCAGTAGAAGGTAAGGTTTGTAACGATGCAAACTACCCAGGTGGATATGCAGTAGGTTGGTTAGGCAGAAGATTGCTTGAAGCTGGAAATAGGGACTTTATTCAAGATACTGAAACATACAGACTTTCTATGGGTCTTGAAACAAAAATTGCTGACTGGGATGTATCCGCGTACTTCATATGGGCACAAAATAAAAATGTAACAACTACTAAAGGCCTTTTAAATACAGGGAATATTAAAAAAGCTCTAAGCGGTGATGCATGTACTGGAAGTTGTGTTCCATTAAATATCTTTGGAGGTCAAGGTTCAGATAGCAAATACATTGGAGATGGTCTATGGACAGGAACAGGTTCTATTACACCAGAAATGGTTGAATACATTACATTCCTAGCTCATGATACAGGTGAAAACGAAATGAAAAATTTTGGTTTCGATGTATCAGGAGAACTTGCCCAACTTCCTGCTGGTCCAGTTGGCATTGCTTTTGGATACGAGCATAGAAAAGAAGAAGGTGGATATGAGCCTGATGCATTCATTGCTGCAGGATTATCATCAGGAAATGCTGCCAGCCCTGTGAGTGGTGAATTTGAAGTTGATGAAACTTTCTTAGAATTAGCAATACCGGTTGCTGACGGTTTAGATTTAAGTGCCTCAGTAAGATATTCAGATTATTCATCTTTTGGTGAAACAACCAACGCTAAATATGGATTAACTTATTCTCCAAATGACATTGTCACATTTAGAGCTACATTTGCAGAAGGGTTTAGAGCACCTTCAATTGGAAATTTGTATAGTGGAAATAATGATAGCTATCCTGATATCCAAGATCCTTGTGATGTTAATGCTCCAAACTTCACAGGCAATGCAGATGGTACGCAATCAGGACAATGTCTAACAGATGGTGTACCTACAGGTTTTACACAGCCTAATACTCAAATAAGAGTTACTGTAGGTGGTAATCCAAATGTTCAGCCTGAAGAATCTGAAGGTATTAATTTAGGTGTAATACTTGCACCTGTTGATGGGCTTAAGTTGTATGCGGATTATTATGAAATAGAAATAACTGATACAATTTCAACTATTGGTTCTCAGCTTATTATGAATGGTTGTTATCGTGAAAACAATCAAGCATATTGTGCTTTAATTGACAGACTTTCTACTGGCTTTGTAAAAGATCTTAGAAATACTACTAATAATATAGGTATGGTAGAAACTTCCGGTTTTGAAATTGCTGCCACTTATGATTGGTCAGATAATCTTGGAAATTGGAGAGTATCAAGTGAAATAGCTGTTCTAGATACATATGATGTTACTAAGGCCGATGGATCTGTAGAACATTATGCAGGATATGTTACAGGTAACGGAAGAAATCAATTTAAAGAAATTAAAGCCAATCTAGGTCTTGTATGGAATCAAGATGCTCTTACTGTTTCATTATCAGGTCAATATCATGGCGAAGTTGACGGTGTTGCTGGTCAAGTACCGAGAACATCTGCTGATGGTTCGTACTTAGCTGGTGATGAAATTAGAACTTTAGGCGATACTTGGTTTTGGGATGCGCAAGCTTCATATATTTTTGAAAGTATTAACTCTACTTTAACTGTTGGGGTAGATAATATTCTTGATGAAGATCCACCATATTTCCCAGAATCATTTGCAAATGATTTTGATCCTTCTTATAGGACTTGGGGTTCACAATTTTGGTATGTTAGGATAGCTTCTCAGTTTTAATTAATATAATAAGGCATAATAATCTTTTAATTATGCCTTAATTTATTTCTTCAGGCCTTAAAAATCTTGTTGGGTGGTACGCTGCGTAGTTTGTTTGCCAACCAACAATATTTTCTTTCACAAGCCATCTACTAATTCCAAAAAATATAGGGGCAAAAGGCATATCATTTAATAAAATAATTTCAGCCTTTTTAAGTTTTTTTGCTCTTTCTGTAATATCTAATTCTGATAATGCATTATCAACTAAAGAATCAAAAACTGGATTGTTATAGTTACCGTAATTTAAAGGACCTGATGATTGCTGAAATAAAAATAGAAAATTTGATGCATCGTTAAAATCCGCTATCCATCCAGCATCTCCAACTTGAAAATCACCTGTTCTAAGATAGTTATACAGAACCTTTGGTTCTGAACCTTCGAGCTCAACATTAATGCCAGAATTTCTTAACATAGATTGTATTGCAACCATGTGCTTTTTTTGATCACCGCCTTGTCTGTACTTAAGTGTAAAGGTGAGAGGGTTTTCATTATCATAACCCCTTTCTTTAAGAAGATTTCTTGCAACTAAATATCTTTCTTGCTGTGTAAGTTTTCTTTCTTCTATAAGCTCTTCATAATTATAATTTTCTATTCCTTTAGGAACTAATGACCATGCAATTGTCTCATTAAAGTCTCTAATTTTATTTACAATTATATCTCTATCAATCGATAAAGATACAGCTCTTCTAATTTTTGGATCATCAAATGGTTTTGATTGTGTGTTAAAGATTAAATAAGTCACGACTAAGATATTATCTAATCTAATATTTTCAGGCATATTTTTCTTAAGCCATGATGTTTTATTTTCTGGAAAACCACTATTGATATCTAATTCTCCAGCTCTAAACCTTCTCAGGGCAGCCTCATTATCTTCTGTAGGGTAATACTTAACTTCGTCGTACCAGACATTTTTATTATCATAAAATATGTTGTTTCTTTCTAACAGAATGTGATCGTGTGCTCTCCAGTTAACAAGTTTATAAGGTCCATTGGTTACTACATTTTTAGGTTTTATCCACTCCTTGCCATATTTATCTACAACATGACTTGGAATTGGGTAGGTGGTATAATGAGTTAAAAGTTCTTCAAAATATGGTGCTGGATAATTGAGTGTAATTTCTAAAGTGAAATCATCTAGTTTTTTTACTCCTAATTCATCTGGTGATAGATCTCCTGAATTAACTTCTAAACCATTTTTAATTAGGTATAATAAAGACCCATATTGCGAGGCTGTTATGGGATTTAATACCCTTCTGAATCCGTTAACATAATCGTCGGCAGTTACATTTACTCCATCTGACCAAAAATGATCTTCTCTTAAAAAAAATGTATATTTAAGACCGTTTTCACTTTTGGTGTAACTTTTAACAGATCCTTTGATAGAAGAACCATCTTCTCCTTTGGTAAATAACCCAACAAATATATCGTTTATAATACTCCCCTCCCAATGACCTGTAGCTAGATGTGGATCAAGTGTATCAGGTTCGGCCCCATTACCTCTATGAAGAATCTTTTCTAACGCTATAAGGTTAAGAGGAGCTATCAGAATTAGAGAGAAAAAAAGACACAAACCAACAATATCGATTTTATTTTTCATTAATGTTATCCTTAATAACTTTTGCATTTCTTCTAGAATATACCTGAAAACCATTTTTTTGATAAAAAATCAATGCATTTGGGTGATCTAATGAATTTGTTTGAAGAATTAATGGTTTAATGCCTATTTTTTTTGCTCTTTTGATAGCAAAATTTAACAATCTCTTCCCATAACCTTTGCCAATGTAGTTTTCAATTATACCAAGATGAACAATCTTAATTTCATTTGAGGATCTATAATCAATTTCTAGAAATCCTATTTTTTTCTTATTCTTTTTCATTAAATAAATTTCCACAGAATTATTGTGTATTATCTTCAACAATTCACTTTCATTTATTTTTAACCTTCCAATCCAATTATATTTAGATCCAACTGACTTATAAATTTCTTTATATTCATTGATAGGTATTTTATTTTCTTTAATAATAAGGATATCATCATTTGCAGCCTGATCTTCTAAAACAATATTATCTTTATATTTGAGCCAGGTAACAGTTGTATTTATTAATTGATTAGTCATTTTCAATTTAATTAATATATATAGTATTAATGTAATTATTATCTATAAAAATATAAATCTAAGGAGATTATTTTGATAATATTAAGCGTTGCAATTGGAGGGGCACTTGGCTCTTTATTAAGATATTATTTGGGTACAATAAACTTTTTATCAAATTCAGTTTTTCCTGT
>Ga0208130_1001341_pt1 | contig 11951 bp, 8 predicted proteins | sample ETNtaG_31_FD_185771 | JGI IMG/M metagenome (GOLD analysis project Ga0208130, IMG submission 185771) | Marine microbial and viral communities from oxygen minimum zone, Eastern Pacific Ocean - ETNP201310SV78 (SPAdes) (version 2) | ecosystem: Environmental > Aquatic > Marine > Oceanic ...
CGGGCGCGGGCGCGGGCGCGGGCGCGGGCGCGCCGGGACGCGGCGCGCCCGAGGAAAACTTTTTCGCCAAGCATCTTCGAAAGATGATCAGTCCGCTGGATGGACTGTGGGGGCGATTGATTCCGATGTCGTTGATGTTTTATTTCATGGCGTTCGCGAACTCAATCATGGACGCGGTGAAGGATACGTTGGTGGTGACGGCGTTCGGCGGGGCTGAGCAAATTCCGTACCTCACCGTGTACGCGGTTTTGCCGACGAGTCTGTTGTTCGTCTCGCTCTTCGCCAAGTTGAGCTCCAAATTTGGACGCGAAAAGTTATTCTATTTCGCGGTGACTTTTTTCATGGCGTTTTTTGCCCTATTCACGGGCGTTTTGTATCCGCTTCGAGACGTTTTGCATCCGTACGAGTTGGCGGCGCACCTCTCCACCATTCTTCCGAACGGTCTCGCGGGAGGCATCGCCGTCTTCACCAACTGGACGTACTCTCTTTTTTACGTCGCCGGTGAGCTCTGGGGTGACGTGGTGTTGAGCCTGTTGTTTTGGGGATTAGCGAACGAAATCACGCGCGTGAGCGAGGCGGGCATCATCTATCCCTTGCTCGGCATCGGCGCCAACGTCGCGCAGGCGTGTTCGGGTTTGTTCATGAAATTTGTCACGACGCAGTGGCATCCGACGGGAGTGTCGCCGGAGAACATGTGGTGCGCGAAATTGCGGTTGTTCATGACCGTCGTCATGCTCTGCGGGGCGTCCATCATGGTGTGCCACAAGTACATTTGCGACAACGCGAGAAAAGATCCCAACTCGGCAATGATGGAGAAACAACGCGAGAGCGCCGCGAGACTAGCGGAGGATACGGCGGCTCAAAGGAAAAAGCCAAAGGTTGGTCTGTTGTCTTCCCTGGCGTACGTGTTCGAATCCCCCGAGGTGGCGTGCTTGGCCGTCATGGCGGTTGCACAAGGTTTGAGTTCGATCATTTTCCAAGTGGCGTGGAAGACGCAGTTGCGCATTTTGCGACCGGATCCCACCTCGTACGCCGCGTACATGGGAGACGTGCAGACGTACAGTGGTATGGTGACCGGCATCTTCATGGTGGCCGCTCCGTTCTTGTTTAAACACTTGGGTTGGAAGGGGACGCTCTCCGTGACGCCGAAAACCGTCATCGCCCTCGGTTGGGTCTTCTTTGGAACGTCCATCTACGCCCTTCGACACGGATCTCTGGCGCAATCGTCGCCGATTCTGCCGATTCTCGTGTTAGGTGGTGCGGTAATTTACATAGTCGAGCGCGCCGCCAAGTTTTCTCTCTTCAAACCGGCGGAAGAGATGGTGTACATCACGCTCGACGAAGACAGCCGAACCAAGGGCAAAGCCGCCGTCGACGTCCTCGGCGCCCAAATTGGGAAAACGGGCGGTTCTTTCATGCAACAGGGTTTAATCCTGACCTACGGTTCCATCATCGCCGCTCTACCGGTGCTCGTGTGCTGTCACAGCGCCATCGCGCTCGGTTGGTTGATCGCCGTCAACGCCCTCGCGGCGAGACGCGCGTCCCAGCTCGACTCGGAGATTCGCGAGGGTGTGGAAAAACTGGAAATCTAGGGCAAGTGTACTTTATCACAACGGTCGACCGCACAGGTCACGGACTTGATTCACACGTAGTACTTTAGAGCGCTGCATTTTCATCAATCAAATCTCAGAATGTTACGAAGGCGCGCGTTTCGTCTTCTCGCCTCGCGTTTTCTCCCCACTGATTCGAGCTCGCATCGATCTCGCCGTCACACCCCACCGCCTCGCGCTCTCGCGCGCGCCGAACAGCGATGTCCACCACCGTCCGCGCGTCGTCGGACGTGTTCGAGGGCGTCCTCGTCCCTCCTCGCGCGCCCGCGCCCGCGTCCCCGCACGCGCACAAGTACTACCAGGACCGAAACCGAAAGTGGCCCTTTCACACCGACGACGCCGGCGCGCGTCTCCTCGGCGCGCTCTTCGACGCCGCGCGCGAGGTGATCGCGGTGTTGGACGCGCACATCGCCGCTCGAGCGATGGATGAGGGCGAACGGGAGAGCATCCTGCGCGAGGGAGCGGACATTTACGCGAAAAAGCCGAGCATCCGGGAGCGGGACGTCACGTGGTCGCAGGCTGAGTATCGACATTTGGGTCTACAGCGCGAGTATTGTCGATTTAAGTCCGTGCAGAGGTTCACGGAGACGTGGGCGTGCTTGGAGCGGGCGATGACGGCGGGGGTGTTCGAAGGCGTCGTCGGCGGGACGAGACGCGTGGCGTCGCTCGGCGGCGGACCGGGCTTCGAGCTCATCGCTGTTCGTGAGTTTTTCGCCGTGCATTTCCCGGACGTTACGTTAGATTTAATCAGTTTAGACTTAGAGGAGACCTGGCGAGGCGCGGCGGAGGGTCTCGGGTTGAGGTTCGCGCAGTGGGATTTACGGAGCGGACGCGTCGCCGAGGCGTGCGGCGGCGAGGTGGATTTCGCCGTGGCGAGTTACGTCTTTAAGATGTACATGTGCGACGACGTCGTCGCCGATTGGCTCGCCGAAGAGCTCAAGACGATCAATTCGGTGTTGGTGATCAACAGAGATGAGTACCTAAAGCAAGGATGCGCGATGATGGAGTCTCGCGGCGTCGACGTCCTCAAACTCTTGAAACAAGACGGCGGTCGCGACGATCGTCAGCTCGTGTTTTCTCGCGACCGCGAGTTCAAGCCGTGGTCTAACACGTCGTTGATGACCTTTCCAAACGTTCCGTACGAGGAACACAAGAAGAAATCCGATCGAGATGGTGGACACGGCGGCTCTCGAGGCGGCGGCGGCGGCGGCGGTTGGAGAAGTAATACCCGCTGGGGCGGAGATCGATCCGGTCGCGGGTCGTCGGGCAATCGATGGTAGCGCGATAGTGTGGTCTTGTATAACATTATCAAATACACATTATTTACTGCGCACTGCAACGTTTTGCGGGTCGCCGTTCGATGGAGTCCTGAACCGATGAGTTCGCGCTCGCGACGCATCCTTCAATTCATCATGGCCATGAACTCATCGAAATCGATGCGTCCGTCGCCGTCGGCATCCGCCGCCGCGATGAGTTCGCCGACATCGCCGAGATTGGCGCGTTCGACCGGCGACATTTTCGAAAACGCCTCCTCGAACTCCTCCGCCGTGATGGACCCGTCGCCGTCCTTGTCGAAATAATCAAACGCGGCGTGGACGGCCACCTCGGACTGTCGCTTCGATCTCGCGAGCGTGGCGGCGATGAACTCTTCGTAATCGAGTTCGCCACTACCGTCCAAATCGATAGCAGCCATGATTGCGTCGAGCTCGGCGGACGCGGCTTCGGACGCGTTGAGCTTCAATCCCTCGCGAAGTTCATCGAGAGAGATCGTTCCGGAGCCATCCTTGTCGAAATCCTTGAAGAGTTCCTTCAGGCCCGCGACTTCATCCGCGCTGAGATTAGACGCCATTGCTTTCAGACCCATCTTTTTAAACTTGGTCATACCGGCGAATTGTTTGAAACGCTCAAAGACGACGGCGTCGAGCGCCGACTCTGGCGGACATTTTGGATCGGCGATCCACGGGTGCGTCAAGACTTGTTTTGCCGTCAGACGTTTCTTTGGATCGAGCTCGAGCATCCCTCGAATGAGTTCTTTCGCCTCGTCGCTCACGCTCGGCCACGGCGCGCTGTCGAAATCCAGCGGTTCGACGCCCTTCTTGTACCGCTTGATGGCGTCAAACGTCGCCTTCTCTGTCTGACCCCAAAACGGCGGTACGCCGGAGAGTAAGATGTATAAAATCACTCCGCACGACCACACGTCCGCTTCAAGCGAGTACCTGTACCCCAACACCTCGGGCGCCATGTAATACGGACTTCCCACGAATTCCGTAAACGTCTGATTTTCGTGATAAAACGTCGACAACCCGAAATCGATGGCGCATATCGGCGCATCCTTCGCCTTGGTCTTCAACACGAAATTCTCCGGTTTCAAATCGCGATGTATGACGTCCATCTGATGAAAATAGTCCACCGCGGAGACGATCGTGCGCGTCATCTCCGCCGCGTCTCGCTCGCCGTACGGCGCCTCGTCGAAGTGCTCCGACATGGCGTCAAACAGTTCCATTCCGTCCAATCTCTCCATCACCAGGTGCACGTGCGTCGCGTCCTCGTACGCACCGATGAGTTCGACCACCCTGTCGTCTCCTGAGAGGTGATGCATGATTCTCACCTCGTTTCGCACCACGTTCCTCGCCTTTTCGTTCTTCAAGTCGCGCTTGGATATCGACTTACACGCGAGCGATCGTCCCGAGGACTTCTCCGTCACCGCGAACACGGCGCCGAATTGTCCGCGACCGAGCTCATCGCCGAAATCGAACACCTCTTTCACGTCCGGCGTGTCCTTTTCGAGCACGCGGCCCTTGGACGCGGCGCTCTTGGGCGCGGACGTCGGCGCATTCTTCTTTGCGCCAAAGACGCCGATTCGTGTCGTTCGTCGTCCGTTTTCGCGTCGTCCAGGCGTCAGCGCGGGCGACAGAGGCCGCGATGCGCGAGCCAAAATCATCGAGTACGTCTTGAAGGAGTTCGCTCGCGTTCGTTTCCCTCGACGCGTCGACGAATGACGCGATCGGTGCGAATTCTCACCGAATTCGGGACGATGGCCGTTACCCACGGGGACGCGCGCCTGCACACGTCGACGCGTCGTCTCGTCTCCTCGCGCGCGCGCCATGGTGTTGCGGCACGTCGTCGTCGACGGATACGGCGTCGTCTACGCCTCGTCGTCGCGCGATCGCGTCGTATTCGCGTCGAGACCACCGGATTCGGTGATGTGTCCCGCGTGCAAGGATGTCCTGAGAAAACCGCGTCGGGCGCCGTGTGGACACGCCTTCTGCGCGTCGTGCGCCGAGGAGTGCGTGAAGAGCACGGGGACGTGTTTGCAGTGTAAAATGGTCGTCCCGGCGGACTCGTGGATCCCGGACGAGACGCTGATGTTGGAGATTTCCAACCTTCGCGCGCACTGCCCGCACGCGTGGCGGCGCGCGGCGTCGGGAACGTCGACGTTGGATCATCGCGGATTCGGACACCGGTCCTGCGGGATGATCGTTCGTTACGAGGATTTAAAATCACACGCGCAAGTGTGCGATTTTAAGACTGTGATTTGCGGATTAGTTGAAAAAGAGCGCGACGTGGACATGCCGAGCCGGTGCGACGTCGAGTGCGTCGCTCGAGATTTGGAGGCGCATCGACGCGAGTGCGCGTACAGAGTGTGGCCGTGTCCGAACGAGGGATGCGATTGGACCGGGAGCGCCATGCACGCGGCATCACACGCGGAGACGTGCGCGTTCAAACCGGTGGTGTGCGCGCACGGGTGCGGAGCGACGCTTCGAAGCGCGAGCGTCGTCGAGCGACACGAAGAGATTTGTCCGGCGAAGGAGGTGGTGTGCGGTCTCGTGGACGAGAATGACCCCGACGAGCGCACGCGGTTTTGTCCAGCAAAGATGAGGCGTCACGCGTTGGCGACGCATCGCGAAAAGATGTGCGATTACGTGACCGCGAGCGAGTGTTCGGACTGTCTCAAACCGGTGGCGCGAAGGAGCGCGACGAGACACAAACAATTGTGTCCAATGGCGCAGCGAAAGTGCGTCTGCGGCGTCATGATCGCCGCGTCCAAGCTTCAAGAACACATCGATTCGCAGTGCCCGAAACAAGATGTCCTGTGCGATTTTCACGAGGTCGGTTGCGTCGTTCGATGTCCTCGCTCGATGATGGAGCGTCACTACGCCGAAGCGTCGGCGGCGCATCTCAAACTTTTGTTGAAGGCGTCCTTGGAGGTGCGAGAGGTGAGCGAGACCATGGCGAGAGACGTGGAAAAAGTCGTGCGCGACGACGAGGGCATGAACGAGAGCGATCGATTGGCGCGAGACGGGGTGCTCAAGGCGATACGTCTCGAGGAGACGCGCGCGTTGGAGGACATAAAGACGTTACGCGAAAACGAAGTCGACGCGCGAAAACGAGGCACTCTGTACGCCGAATCGCTTCGAAAGGCGCTGATCGATCAAGCGGAGACGTACGATGCGGCCATATCGGAGATGCAAGCGGAGATTGAGCGAGTGAAGGATGAATTCGAGACGTACAAGAAGCGCTCGTCGTTTGAGCTCGCCGAACTTCGAACCGCCGTCGAGGCGGCGGAGATCGCGGTGAGCGAAGTCTCCGCGCGCGCCTCCGTCGTCACTCGAGGCGGAGGAATATTCGACGAACACAAGCGCTCGATCGAGGAACACATCGAGCGCGAACGCGAGATGACGCTCGATGAGATTGAAAAGGCGACGCGAAATATTCAATTTGAAATCGAAGACGCGAACGCCGAGCAGGCGCGACAAATCGTCAGTCTTCGCGAAGACATTCGCACGGTGTTGAACAGTAGAATTAGATAGATGGTGACAAAGTTGTTAAAGCATACACGTAGCAGACACTAACATTACAAACGATTCTCACGGTCAAGGCATGGGAACTTCCGATCGCGAACCCCACAACGCTCCGGCGCCCTCGACCTCGTCCATCGCGTCGCGAGGCAAACCCTCGCGAAAAAACTTCTCCGTCTCCTTTCGCATCGGCACCGGAAACGGTCCATCCTGGACCTTTCGCAGATTGGGAAGTTTGTCGAAATCGAAGAGTTTATTCATGTACTCGTCGTACTGTTTCTGCTCCGCCGCGCTAGGATTTTTCGGCAGCGTCGGCACGTCTTCAATCTGTCCCATGTAATACTTTTCCTTGATGAGCGTCGCGTCGTCCTTTTGCGGAACGATGATCCAAATACCACCGTTTTTATCCACCATCAATCCATCGTTCGCGTTCGCCGTCACGCTCCCGCTCCTGTCCACTCGATACAAGACGCCATCCTTGACGAAGGCGCCCGTCGTCGGATGTTCGCGCTCGTAAATCTTCATCAAAATCGCCTCTCTCCCGCTCGTCATGAACGTCGGATTCGCCGCGCTCACGATGGCCGCTAAAATGAACGCCCCGATCGGGGAGACGAGCGCGCGCGCCGCCTCCGCCGGCGTTCGAGGCATCTCGAAATCACCAAACGGCGACGCCGAGTCTCCTCTCCGTCTCCTCTCTCTCGCGCCCGCGCGACGCCCATCGTACCGCTCGTCCGGCGGCGGCGCTCGAACGAGCGCGCGATCGTCGAAAACATCGCGCTCGACGTCGACGCCCCGTCGCTCGCGCGACGCGCGCGCGGTGATCGTCGCGGCGTCGCGTCTCGCGCGCGCGCCCAGCGGCGGCGGCGCGCGCCCCGACCGCGTCACCGCGCGCGCGCGAGTCCCTCTCTCTCGCGCGGGCGTCGTCGGCACGGTGAAACGCGTCGTCATCATCGTCGTCGCGGGCGCGCGAGTCGCGAGTCGCGTCGATGCGCGTCGCGTCGACGTGTCCCGCGTCGAGCTCGCGTCGAGCTCGCGTGTCGCGCGCCGCTCTACATTACAAATGACGCGATATCGTCCGCGTCTCCGCCTCGTTCGTTCCCTCGACGCGCGCTCGAACGAGTATTCCTCGCAAAACCCACCGCGACTCGATCACAATTCGTTCGCCGTCGTCGTCGGCGCGCTCGCCGCCGCCGCGCTCGCCACCGCCGCCGACGCCCCCGCGTTCGTCTCCTGCCCGACCCGCGCCATCTCCGCCTCGATCGATTCGATCTCTCCGCGCTTCGTCTGAATGTCCGCTCGATGACCGTCCACGAGCGCCTTGCACGCGACGAAGAGCGTTTTCACGCGCTCGGCGTCGTCCGATTCCATCGCCGGGTAGGCATCCTGTCCGAATTGGGACAGCGCGGATTTGATTTGAGATTCGCAGTACATGATCTCGGCCTGCTTGCTCGCGCGCAGGGCCATGAGACGGGTCGTCTCGGCGGCGTCGCCCGCGCTCTTGGCGAAGGAATCCCAATCGACGGGGAGCCACGAGGACATGTCTAGGCAATCCGGCGCGGGACGAGTCATGGACTGAGGCGGGACGGGACGGGACGGGACGACGCGTCGCGTGAAGATTAAAGATTACATGATGACGCACGCGTCGGAGGAGGAGGATGGTTTCTTTGGTTTTATGGGGGGGTGTGATTTTTTGCGGCGCGACGTCGTGGACGCGCGGGGGGGTTCGGCGGCGGCGGTTTCGGCGCGCGCGGATTCGTCGGCGCGCGCGGCTCGACGCTCGGCGGCTTGGCGACGTATGCGGTCCTCGGCCTCGAATTGGGCTTGGAGTTGAAGCGCGATGGCATGGTCTGCCTTTTCCATCTCGGTCTCGTTCGGTGCCGTGGAGGACGAGACATCGGCGGAGGCGCGGAGGAAGGAGTCCGGCAACGCGTCGTTCGAATCCGCCGTCGTCGTCGTCGTCGCGACGGACGCCTCCGTCGCGACAGACGTCTGGTCCACGTGCGGCACGAACGGTTTAAACGATCCATCGAAGAAATCACCGTCCCGATCGCCTCCGAGTCCTTCCCACACGACATCGGGTTCGTGAAGGTACCCTTGGTCGGTGACGAGCGCGTACAGTTGCCCGTCGAGTTTGGTGACGACCGAAAAGTGGTTATTCCGAAACCAAACCACGTACTCTCGCTCCTCGATCCTCTCGCGCATCTGTGCCAGACCAGTCTTCGTGAGTTGACTCGCGGTGACGTTCAAAAACTCCTCGATCGCGTCGGCGTCTCGCATCGCGCGCGCGAGCTCGGCGTCGGATTCCTCGCGCAGCGACACGGCCATCGCTCGTCGAACCAATTCTCGTTCCTCTCGATCCCCGGCGCCGCCATCCTCGCTCGTCGACGCGAATTGATCATCCACTCCCCTCTCAACGCTCTCCGCGCCACCGCTCGCGTCCTCACCGCTCGTCTTCGTCCGCAAGTCGATCAACCGCTCCACGAGTCGGTTATACCCGTCGCCGCCCACCGCCTCCTTGCACGCGACTCCGTGTTCCTCCTCCCCCAACACCCACCCGTGCATCAATCGCAGTCCGCACACGTCGAACATGGACATCTCTCTCGTGAACTCGAACGATTCGCACGAGTCAAACCGCACGTTCACGTCCATGCCCGTCGCGCACGCGCGCACCGCCGCCGTCGCGTCCTCCGCGCTCCTCGCCGCCGTCTCCGCGTCCACCCCCCCGTCTCGCCTCGCCGCCCGCTCCCCTCGTTCGAGCATCACCGACGTCACCGCCCGCGCGATGCCGTCCATGGACGCCCCACCGCAGTCTTCCTCCGCGTCCGGCGTCAATCGCGCCGCGTCGAGCTCGCGCGAGAGCGACAGCGCATTCACGAGCGCGAGCACGGGACACGGCCCGTTTTCGTTTTGGGACACCACCGAGACGACGCCGGGGACGGGGAAGAGCGCGCGGACGCGTTTCGTGGCGAAGAACGCGTCCGCGGCGCGCGCGGCGTCGGCGGCGGGCATCCGGGCGCGCGCGAATGTGATGACTGCGCGATTCCTTCTTCACGGGAAAAATGGGAACGGAATCTCGCGCGTCACTCGCCGACGCGACGCGCGACCATGCGCGCGTGCGCGAGAAACGCATCGTCGGTGATGATGTCCTCGACGTCGTCGTCGTCCTCGACGGCGCGCGCGCGCGGACGCGCGAGCGTCACCGCGCGCGGACGCGCGAACGTCACCGCGTCGGCGTCATCGTCATCCGATGACGTCTCGGCGTCGTCGAGCGCGAACGAGGACGCGGGAGAACGCGCGAGCGTCGCGGTCGTCTCCACGTCTTCGTGTCCGCACTGTAAACGCGCCAAGAGCGCGCTCGATGGCGCCGGCATCGCGTACGAGGTGATCGACGTCGACGACGCGGCGGCGCTTCGAGCGACGAGCTCCGAGCTCGCGGGCTTTCGGTCCGTCCCGCAGGTGTTCGTCGGGGGAGAGATCTACGGTGGCGCGGACGACACGTGCGAGGGATTAGACGCGGGAGATTTCGAGGCCAAGGCGAGGCGAGCGGCGAGCGAGGGGATTCCGGGAGCGCCCGCGAAGCTTCGCGACGCGGCGGACGCGTGGGCGGCGGGCGCCGAGGCGCGCGCGGCGGCCAAGGCGAGCGCGCCGAGCGGTGGATCGTCGTCGTGGTTGACAAAATTAATGAAAGAGAACGCGTCGACGTCGACGACGGCGGTGGAGACGGCGCGCGCGATGGCGGATGAGGCAAACGGCGTGCCGAGACGGGCGAGACGACGATTCGCCGGCGTCTCGAGCGGGCCGTTCGGAATGTTTAAAAAATACGAGGGCACGTTCACCGCGCGGGAGGCGGTGGATTGGATGATGAAAAACGGAAAAGCGTCGAGCGAATCGGCGGCGATCGAGCTCGGGGAGGAGATGGTGAATCAGCGACTCATCGCCGACGTCGACGCCACGCGCGGATTCGACGTCGTCGATGACGAGGCCGACGCGCCGTTGTATCGATTGCGCGCCGACGCGCCCAAGCTCGGGTGCGCGCCGTTAAACGCGGGTGAACTCTTCGTCGGCGACGCGTGCGACGCGAAGACGGTCATCGAAGACGTGCGCCGTCGCGTGTCCGCGCTGTACGACGATTTTCTCTCCGACGACGGCAGAGTTTTTGATTATCGAGGCGCCGCCGAGAGCGCCGCTTTCAAAGCGTTTGTCGACGCCACGCACGAGCTCCAACGCGTCCACCTCAACGGGATGAACCGCGATCAACGCACAGCCTTCTTCATCAACCTCTACAACGCGCTGGTGATTCACGGCACCTGCGTCTTCGGCGCGCCGAAGACGACGCTCGAACGCTTGGATTTCTTCTCCAAGACGTCGTACGACGTCGCGGGATCGACGTACACGTGCGATGACATCGAGAACGGCATCCTGCGCGGCAACAGACCGGGTGCCGCCACGCTCGGCGCGCTTCTCGATAAACCGTGGCTCTCGCGCGGTCCTTTCCGCGAGGGTGACCCGAGAAGAAATCACGTGTGCGCGCCGGCAGATCCTCGCGTGCACTTTGCCTTGGTGTGCGGCGCGCGTTCGTGCCCCCCCGTGCGCGTCTATTCGAGCGAAACCTTGGACGCCGAGCTCGAAGACGCGCGCGCCGAGGCTCGAGACGCGCGTCAACGTCGACGCGATGCGTTCGCGGCGCGTCGAGACGCGTGTGAGGTTGTCATCGTCGTCGAAGGCGGCGCGGACGTTCGCGCGGTGCGACACAGGGGGGGATTTAGTCGAGACAGAGCCAAGGTGGTCGCGGCGCGACATCGAGGCGCGTTTCGGCGAAGACGAAACGCGGAGATGGAGATGAAGCGTGAACGGATGGATGAGATCGAGCGATTGAGCGTCAAGTACGACGCGCCCATCGTGGTGTTGTTTGATTGCGATACCGCGGGTAGACAGTTACGGAACGCGTTTCTGACGCGTTTTCCGCGAGCGACGCACGCCTTCATGGGCGCGTTCGAGAGCTCGGCGAAAGAGGACGGTACGTGGCACGCGCGCGGAAACGTGGGCGTCGAACACGGAGAGGGCGAGGACATAGCGCGAGCGATCGCGCGAGCGCGCAGGGCTGATCCGGAACGTCGAGCGTTCACGCGCGCCGACCTCGTCGAGTGGGGACTCGTGGCGGACGACGCGTCGGCGACGGATGTCTGGGCCGCGTTCGGCGGCGTCGTCGCGCGTCGACGTCTCGTCGGCGAACGTCTCGGCGTCGGCGATTGCGACGGTCGACAGTTATTGCGCCAACTCAATCTATTTTTCACCGAAGACGAGGTACGACGCGCGCTCGAAGCGCTCCCGGCGCGAGGCGAACCGATTCCGCCCAAGATGACGGACGGTCGCGCCGACAGAGGCTACACGGCTCCGGGCGACGACGACGATTTCCGCGCACTTGGATTCGATCCGATGGCGTACGTACCACCGGGTCAGGCGCCTCCGGGATTTGAGTGAGCGATGGAACACGACGGAACGCGACGGAACGAGCGACGGAACGCGACGGAACGCGCGAATG
>Ga0208130_1001343_pt1 | contig 11942 bp, 9 predicted proteins | sample ETNtaG_31_FD_185771 | JGI IMG/M metagenome (GOLD analysis project Ga0208130, IMG submission 185771) | Marine microbial and viral communities from oxygen minimum zone, Eastern Pacific Ocean - ETNP201310SV78 (SPAdes) (version 2) | ecosystem: Environmental > Aquatic > Marine > Oceanic ...
GAATCTGCATCTGAGTCCCAACCTGCATGTATAAGTTTTGAATTAAACTTCATAAATTTCTCCTTTTTATTGGAGAAGGATTTTGACTATTTAGTTGCATTTCTGCCACATCTTCAGGCACCTTGGATAGTCTTCCAGGTTGCCGAGGTCTTAACCTTCTCTTTATGCTTAATTGAAATTATATCAAAACTTTTAAATATGACTATATATTTTCAATTTTTTCCCAATTTCTTTCAGGATGTCCAAAATGAGAAAAAAGTGTATCTGTTCTATAGTCAACATTTGTTAAATCTAACCTTTCAATAATTGCACCTGGTTTCATGTTAAAGTTGCTAACAAAATCGTTTAACTTATTATCATCAACTTTTAATGTATCAAAAGTATCAATTGTTAGCTCATAAGGATCCGCTTTTCCAATAGCATAAGAAACCCTTACAAGGCATTCTTCGGCGAGTTTATGTGCTACGATATTTTTTGCCAAATGTCTAGCAGCATATGCGGCAGACCTATCAACCTTACTGGGGTCTTTTCCTGAAAATGCACCTCCACCTACAGGGACCGATGGTCCATAAGCATCAACTACTATTTTCCTTCCTGTAAGGCCGGTGTCCCCTGCTGGCCCGCCTTTGACAAATGAGCCTGATGGATTTAAATCTAATATGAATTCGGCATTTACATGATTGGAAACAATCTCAGAGACTTCATCATAAAGTTTTTCGATATTTATATCTTTATGATGCTGAGTTGAAACAACAACTTTAGTTTTTTCTCCTCCACTTGTTACCTGTACTTTTGAATCTAAGTCAAGCATTTCATCAGAATTTTGAATATCCCATAAGGATTTCTGTATATTTCTGGACATATCAAAGGTAGGTGGCATAAAAGACTCTGTCTTGTCTGTCGCAAATCCCACCATAATTCCTTGATCACCAGCTCCTTGATCCTCATCATCTTCAACAGCTGCTCTTATTTCTTCAGACTGTGGTGTAAGCTCGTTATATATCGATAATGTGTCTAAATTAAAATCTTCAAAACTGGTTTTAATGGTCTTGTTTAAAGCTTCCTTAACGATTTCAACAATATCTTCAGTTGTTATATTTGCAATCTCACTAATTTCTCCACCAACAAGTACCAGTCCTCCATTTTTTGTTCCAGTCAGAAAGGTCTCTACAGCTACCCTAGATGAACTATTGTTTTGCAAAGCTCTAGTTAGTACATAGTCAGAAATTAAATCTGCAATTTTATCTGGATGCCCAGGTGAAACAGTTTCCGCTGTTACGTAAGTAGTCAATTATTTCCTCCAATATAATGTGGTATAAAGATTTGGGATGCCATTTTTTGCTATTAAACCACATCAAAAAGCACCTTAGTTGGCAACTAGGTTGCTGAGGTTTCCCTCTCTTTATGCAACTAACATGGTAATGAAAATTTATACTTTTTCAATTAATTGAATAAGAAAACTTTAAATTATTCAGTGGCTAACCTTTTTGTATGATTTCAGATATTAAAAAAATACTTGGGCTTCTGTTATCAGTTGGATTTTCATCAATTGGCTTTATAGCAGCAATAACAGTAACTGTTCTGGCAGCAAGAGAGGTTTCAAGTAACCAGCTTTTCCTGGGTTTTCCTAATGCTGTCGGGGTTGGTGGTGCTTTTCTTGGAACACAAATGTTTTATAAAATCTCAAAAAAATACTCAAGACTTGCGGCATTATCCCTTACTTTTTTTGTTGGTGCTTTAGGTAGTGTGGTGTTGTTTTACAGTCTGATTATTGACTCTTTTATATTGTTAATGTTTGGAGCATTGGTCCTTGGATTTGGTCAATCAGCCACCCTCCAATCTAGATATGCAGCTTCATTTGTAGCGAGTAAAAAATTCAAAGCTACCGCTTTGTCTTTAGCTGTATGGTTTTCTGTTTTTGGTTCAGTTTTTGGTCCAAGGCTCGTCAGTCTATATTCAGATTATTTTGATGAATTGTTTAATTCAGAGTTAATTGTTGGTTATATAGTTGCAATGGTTGGAATGCTCTTTGCTTCAGCATCTGTATTAACATTTACTTCATCTAATAGCACCCTAAGGGAGCCTGCAGAAACTGAAGAGGCAAATGAAAAGTTTGGAGAAACGAAAAAAGACGGGAGCATATTAACACTGCTTCTTGTCCTCAACCACTTCACCATGGTTGTAATAATGTCAGCAACACCACTTCATGTTCAAGATATTGGAGAAACTGTTGAGTTGGTAGGAGTAATTATTAGTTATCACACTTTGGGAATGTTTTTATTGTCTCCTGTTTTGGGCAGTTATGTAGACAAATATGGTTATAAAAATTTTACATATATCGGAACTGGAATTTTGTTTACAAGTTGTTTAATTACATTTATAAATTCTGACCCACTTTCTCTTAAAATTGGACTTTATTTGTTAGGGTTGGGCTGGAACTTTAATTATGTTGCAATTAGTTCTGCAATTTCAAAATTTTCAATAAAATACAAAACTCCACTCAACATAAAGAGTGACTCGTTTGTTTTTCTTGGTAGTTTTACTGCTCATACTACCCTGGGTCTTTCTTATTTATTAATAGGCTATAAAGGACTTGTCGTGGTTGGGATGTTCGTAAGCATATATTTATTCCTAAATTTAAAAAAATTAAATACACTCAAAATCGAATAGATGAGACCAAACTACAGCAAAGAAGAGAAGTTTTTAATACAAAAAGACAGAATCTTGTCAAAGGTTATTAAGGATAATGGCCACATCAAATTTTCAAATAAGAAAGCGGATCCTTTTGACGCTTTAGTTGAGATAATTATTTCACAATTTATCTCAACACAAGCTGCAAAAAGTATAAAAACAAAAATATTAAACAAATTTAATGCCAAAAATTTTAAAATTGAAGATTTTAAAAATCTAAATGTTGAACAAATAAAGAGCTTGGGCCTTAGTCTCAACAAAGCTAAGTCAATCAAAGCAGTTATCAGCTGGATAGAAGCCCTACCCTCTTTAGAAGCCTTTTTGAATTTAGATCAAGGGTTAAGAGAAAAAGAGTTATTAAAAATTTTTGGAATAGGTCCGTGGAGTGTCGACATGTTTGAAATGTTTTGTATTAGAAACAAAGATATTTTTTCTTATGGTGATGCTGCATTGAGGCAGGCTATGGCTCAATTAAAAATGGTGAATAATTCAGCTTCTAAAGTGGAATATGAAGAATATGCAACTAAGTGGAGCCCTTATAAAACACATGCATGCTTACATTTGTGGCAAATGATTGAGTCTTAAATTGATACCTTTACATCATCAATAGGATGAGGTATGGGCGTAGGTCTAATATTTAGTCCTTTTTCTATTATTGGTTGTTCAATATTTTGAACATATTTATAAATCACATTCTTAAACATATAACTAGCAAAAAATTTACCGATACATGTATGTGCACCGCCTGCAAATGGAAAGTAAGCTTTATTAGTGTAGCTTGGATCAATGAACCTATAGGGGTCAAAATTTGATGGATTGTCCCAATATCTTTCATCATGGTGAAGTAATAATGGGCTTATCGTGAGATAAGTTCCGCTACTTACTGGGTAGTCTTGAATTTTTGTATCTCTCATAACCCTTCTAATAGAAAATGGAACTGGTGGGTAGAATCTAATTGCTTCTTGAAATATAGATTCAGCAAAATTTCCGTTCTTAAGTGACGAGATATCGAGTGGGTCTACTTCGGATGCTTCTTGTCGAATATCGGACAAAAAGTCTTGATTTCTTGATAGATTATAAATCGAATTTGTAAGTGTAATTGTGGTTGTGTCGTGAGCTGCAAGAAGAAGAAAAATCATGTGTTCAGCTATTTCATAGTTACTTAATCCAGCATCTCCCTTATTGGTATTTACAAGTTCGGCGAACAAAGTTTTTTTGCTTTCATCATTAATCATTTCAGATTTTGATTGAAAATAATCCAATAGATAAGCTCTAGATTTAAGCCCTTTTTTTAACTGGGTGAAAGGAAGTGGCCACCTGACTGCAGATGTTGCTGAGGCTATAGAGTCCATAAAAAGTTTGTTAAGATACTGGGACTCGTCTTTTTTTACATCTAAGAAAAATAAGCTTAACGATATATCAAACATTAATTGTTTTACAGATTCATATAAATTAAATGAGCTTTTTAATTTAATTTGATCAATCCAATCATCAATAATGGGCTGAATAATGGATAGGTAATTATGTATTGCCTCATGTCGAAAAGAATCTTGCAGAAGTGTTCTGTGGTACTTATGGTCATCAAAATCACGAAGCATAAGTCCATTCTCAAATGTTGGACCTAAAGTGACTGCCCAACCTTCTTTTGATGAAAAATTATCGTCTTTATCGAGGAATATCTCTCTAGTTATTTCCGGGTTTAGTAAAACAATAAAATCTTGGTTTAGAAGCGAAATTTGAAATACATCCCCATATTTTTTTTGCATACCTGCCGTGAAATTTAATGCATCTCTCTGAAAAGGAATAGAGTGACCAATAATTGGTAGGCTTGGGACCACAGGAACATTCATATAAGTATTTTACAATTCAAAGACTGGGTTGAAAAGAAATATAGATAATTTATAAATTAAAAATATCTAAGTCACTACCTATGATAATTTCTCCATCGTAATACTTTGATATCTCATTTCTTAAAGCTTCCTCGTCAAAAACCGGGGGCACAAAGTGGTTCAAAATAAGATTTTTAACATTTGCAGCTTGAGCTAGTTTCCCAACATCTTCAGGGGTGGAATGATATTCTTTTACATTTTTCAAAGTATCCTGTGTCATTCTTTTATCATCAAAATTTAAATCAACAAATACTTCGTGGATCAAATACTCAGCATTTTTTGATGCATTTTCTAAATTTTTACTGTACTTGGTATCACCTGAATACGTTACTTTTTTATTTTTTACTAAAAACTCATATCCATATGCTGGCTCAACTGGTTGATGTTGTACTTCGATACTTTTTATTTTTATGTCCTGATCGTCAAAAATAAATTCATCATTAATTTCTATAATTTCGATTTCTAAGCCGGCATTATTTGGCCTCTTTTCCCATTCAATTCTTAAACTAAGTTCATCGTTATAAGCTTCCATAATTTTATTAAAATACTTTTCTATACCTCTGGGACCAACAAGTTTAAATGGCTTTGTTCTTCCAGAATGCCAACCAGATATATATAGTTGATAAAGGTCAACAATATGATCTGAATGAAGATGCGTAATCAAAATAATATCAATAGCAGATGGTTTTAAACCGTGTTCGCTTAATCTTTGTGTAACTCCTGAGCCAGCATCAATTAAAATATTTTTGTTTCCAGATGCTACTAAAGTACTTGGTCCAAATCGCTTATGACTTGGGCTTGGACAGCCTGTTCCTAGTAGAACAATGTTACCCATATTTACCTGTGGTTAGCATTAAATTACTTAAAACTATTTGTGGTCTCATCCCAGTACTAATTTCTTGCATTGCCGTTTCAAGCTTTAAGGCAAATTCGTAATAATTTTTATTAAGATCTTCTTGAATTAATAATGTGCTTGCAAGATAAGAAAGGCTCTCAATTAGGAGTGAAGTTGAATTAATATTCGTATCTTCTTCAAAACTCGATATAAAATCATTCGTGCTATTAATTAAGATTTGTGTGTCCTTAATTCTTTCTGAATCTGAATTATTAATTTGCTTAAGCTTTTCAACTGATTCTACCAACTTGTCTACATCTGCTTTATTCAATTTTAAATCGTAATAATTTCCATTTAGAAATTTTTCAAAATCTGATGATGAGAAATCATATTTAATTTCATTTTCTGTTTCTAGAAAAATTGTCCGGCATCGGCTCTTGATAGTTGATAAAATCATATTCTCCGAATCATCCCTTGCATGAGACCAAAATTTTCCAGATGAAAGAATTAGAAAAATGCTACTGTTTGAGGGTTCTTCAATTGTTTTCAGGAGAGCATTTGAAGCTTCCTCGGTTAAAGATTTAACTGGAGGAAAAATTACAACCTTATACTTCCCTTCGATTGGCGTCAAATTATCTTTGTTGATTACATCTCTTATATCATCAACCCCTAAGGTATTTAGATTTTCAGATTCAACAATCTTTATATCTGGATGTTCAGAATAATCAATAGAACTAAAAGACAAAGACATCGCAAACATTTTGGATTGTGATAGTAAATTTGAAGCAAGATTTGAAAATAGTAAATAGGAATGAAAAGGAGCATCTAATTCATTTACAAGTTTTTTATTAAGAGTTGTCAATTTCCAACCAGTTACAAATAGAGCTCATATTATCATCAATGCTTTTTGTAGCATTTAGAACTAGAAATTTGCTTTCGAACTCATCCGCAAGCTTTAAATACCCTGATCTTACTCTTTGGAAAAATTCTAACTTATCACTTCCTATCCTGTCAGCAACTTGCTGCCTTGTGAGAGAAATTTCTGGATCGATGTCTAGCAGAATGACCTTATCAGGCCATCTAGACTGGATTGAAATGTCATTTAATTGATAAATTTTTTCGTAACCAAGTTCCCTACCTACTCCCTGGTATGCAACAGATGAATAGGCGCTTCTATCCGACAAAATTGTAATCCCGTTTTCAATAGATGGGATGACAACCTCTTCTATTAGTTGAGATCTCTGTGCACAAAATAAAAGGGCTTCCGCAAGTGGGTTTACTTTATAATCATGGCTCAATAGTAATTCTCTAATTCCTTCACCTACCGAGGTTCCACCTGGTTCTCTAACGATTGTATGTTTAGTATTTTGAGAATTTAAAATGGAAGAAATATTTTCAATAATACTTGTTTTTCCGGAACCATCGATTCCTTCGAATGCTATATAGTTAGAGTTCATAATGGTTCATCTTCGTTGCTTTCAAGATTTAATCTTAACTTGTTGAAATTAGAATTTTCAAACCCAAAATCTTTAATGATTTTTCTATATCCTTTAATAAATGTTAAAAGTCCAGAAAGTAAGATAAAACAAGAGCTTACTCTTAGTACTAATAAAACTCCATCAACTTCAAAATAGCTATTCGCAAAACTAGCAAGAAAACCTGAGATAAAAACAGAGACTAGTAACGACAGCCTACCGATAGTATAAAAATTTCCAAAAACCCTCCCTCTAAGGCTTTCCTCAGTAGTGCTTTGTAGGTAGCTCACTGTTAATAGGTATACGGATCCTGAACCAATACCTGAAATAAATATAAAAAATAAAATTGTAGAAAACTCATAAGAATTAAATGCAAAAAGCAGTGATAATCCAGTAATAATCATGCTGATTCCAATAAAAAATGAAACTCTGCTAAATGATGTGACAAAATAACTCAGAATAACCATCGTAAATATAATCCCAAAACCAAATGATGCAATCATAAATCCAAACGAACTTTCAGAAAATTTTAGCGATTGTGTCAAATATGAACTCCCAAGCACAAATAAAGCACCAGCTCCAATAAGACTTAAGGCTATAGATGTAGTCACAGTTTTTAATTCTGTGTTGTTAAAAAAATATTTTAATCCCTCTTTTAGGTCAGATATTGCGGTGTTTTTGATTTCGGGACTTTGATTAGAACTACTAGTTTTAAGAAAAAACAAAAGATAAGCAGAGACTAAAAAAGTTACAGAATCTAATAAAAATACAATGGAGCCGCTCCAACCATTCCCAAAAGTAACTATTTTCTCAACAAACTTTGCATCTGAAAATATTCCAAAAATTAATGAAGCCAATGGCAGAGAAGCATATGTTCCAAGTACAAAAAGTGAATTTGCTTTAACTAAATAATTATTTTCAACCAACTCTGGAACTATTGCTTCTCTAGATGGCTGTCTAATTAGTGAAAATATTTCAGCAATAAAGTTAATTAAAAACAGGTGGAATAGTGTTGTTGCAAAAAATAATCCTAAAACTATAACCATTCTGACAAGATCACATATAATCATTACATTTTTTTTATTAAACCTATCGGCAAGTAACCCTGCAAAAGAAGACATGAATGCGGGAATAATTCTCGCAACAACCGGAACTACCGCAGTTAATTCAGAATTACCATCATTTGCACCTAGGTAGCTAGCAAGAGCAACTGATGCAAACAGGGTTGCCCAATCTCCAAAGCTTGAAAGGGTGCCCGACCACCATAATATAGAAAAAGGTGATTTTGAAAATATCCTTACTGATTTCATATCTTTTAACTCATCCTAATAATATTTAGAAATACTTTTTTTCTTAAATACTGTACATATGAACAAAATAGTGTTATCAATAAGAACATGTCAAAGCCTTTAGTAATTGTTGAGTCGCCAACAAAAGTCAAAACGATATCTAAAATTTTAGGTTCTGATTATATAGTCAAGTCAAGCGTTGGTCACATTAGAGACTTGCCAAGAAACGCAAAATCTATACCCTCAGCTTTTGATAGTAAAAATATTCTATGGGGAGCTGTGAAGCCAGACAACTTTGAAAATATATATGTAATTCCAGAAGATAGAAAAAAAATTGTTAACGAGCTAAAAGAATTAGCTAGCTCAGCTCCAGAAGTTTATCTTGCAACAGATGATGATAGGGAGGGAGAAGCAATAGCTTATCACCTTAAAGAAGCTCTTGAGATTAAAGGTGAACCAAAAAGGATTAAATTCAATGAAATTACTGAGGCTGCGGTAACAAATGCTATTAACAATCCTGAAACTATTGATGTTGGTAAGTTTAAATCTTATGAAGCCAGAAGGACTCTAGACCGTATGATTGGTTATGAGATTTCTCCAAAAGTTAGAGATCTTGGTGGGGCGTTTATTTCAACAGGAAGAGTTCAGGGGCCTGCAATCAGGCTGATTGTTGAGAGGGAAGAAGAAAGAATCAAATTTGTTAAATCAATGTACTTTGATATCAAGGCAAACTGTATAAGTAACGAAATCTCTTTTGAAGCAAGCCTGAAAAAAGTTGGTGGTAAAAGAATTGCTTCATCGGCTGATTTTGATGATAAGGGTATTAAAACAAGCAAGGACAAAAAATATTTAGAAAAACAAGATGCTGAAAATATTGTTGAAATATTATCAAACTCAATTGCAAAAATTTCTAGCATAAAAGAATCTTCGAGAAGCGGTAAGCCGCCAAAACCTTTTAAAACTACAAGTCTCCAGACTTCAGCAAGAAGTAACTTGGGTTTTCAACCAAGAAAAACAATGGGCATAGCACAAAGGCTTTATCAAGAAGGATTGATTACCTACATGAGAACTGATTCCATAAGACTTTCAGATGTTGCAATCAAAGCATCTCGCGAGTATATATCTGAGAACTTTTCGACTGAGCATCTACCATCCGAACCAAATCTTTACGGAGATACAAAAAATGCTCAAGCAGCACATGAAGCAATCAGGCCTTCTGGTGATAAATTTACGACTCCCGAAGAACTGCTTTCAACTCATAAAGAAGATAGCGATGAATTCAAACTATACAAACTAATATTCAACACTACAGTTGCTTCTCAAATGACAGATGCTCAAGGAATTACAAAAACAATTGAAATAGAAGTTGAAGATAGTAGTTATTCATCATTAATTCTTGGTATTTCGGGAACCACTTGGACATTTGGTGGGTATAGGGATTTAATAAAAGATGCAACAGAAAAATCTCAGGAGTTGCCTGATTTAAAAGAAAATGATCAATTATCTATTTCATCCGCAGAATGGGAAGAAAAATATACTAATCCACCAAATAGATACTCTTCAACTTCATTAATAAACAAACTTGAAGAAATGGGAATCGGAAGGCCGTCAACTTATGTGTCAATAATTGAGAGTATTACCTCTGTTTTCATAAATGCAGAATCAAATCTAAAACCTAGGATTCTGGCTTTGGCTTTAATAAATAATTTTATGAAGCCATACTTCAATCAATACATAGACTATGAATTTTCTAAATCAATGGAAGATGAGTTGGATAAAATTTTGGAAAGTGAAGATCCAGAAAAATCAAAAATTGAATTTTTAGAAAATTCTTATAAAACAATAAACAGTCACATTGAAAAATATGGAATTCAAGATCCTTTATTGCTTACAACGGTAAACCTTCCGTTTGAATCGAGATACGTAGTAAAAACAGGAAGGATTCAGGGAAAAGTACCTTATCCTTACCTATTAAGAGATGATGACTTTAAAGTAGGCCTTCCTCCAGAAATAACCCTGGAAGAAATAGAGGGTGACTACATAAAAGAACTTGAAAGCCATCAAGAAAACAATCTTAAAAAAGAGAGGACCGTTTCAAAATGTAATCTTTGCTCAGCTTCTATATATATAAAACTTGGTCCAAATGGTGGTTTTTATATTCAACACGGTGAAAAACAAAAAGGCGTAAGACAAGAAAAGTGCATATTGAAAAATTTGATAGGACCTATTTTTGAAGATGAAGATCCTGATAGCTTATCAAAAGACGAGTGTATGGAACGATTTTCTTTGTCAGCAAAAAATCCAAGAAAAGTTATAGAAGTTGGAGAATGGACTTATTCATCAGCGGTTGGGCCATATGGCGGATACGCTATGAAACAAAAAAATAGAACTGTGTTTGATAAAGAAGAATTAGAGAGTTTATCAAAAGATGAATTAAGAGATTTACTAGACCAAGAAAAAATTAAAAATATTTCAAACTTTCTAGGTGGTGAAATCCTTAAAATTCCAAAAAGTGCAACTAAGAATAAAATGATCGAAATGATTAATAATCATTACTTACTTGATGAAAAATATATTAAAAAATTATCAAAAGAACACCTTGTGGGTTTGGCAAAATCTCTTGAGATAGTATTTTATAGAGGAAGGTTCAGAATGAAGCCAGAGGATGCTACAAAAGATAACTTAATTAACAAGATTTTGATAGAGAAAAAAAACAAACCACTCGAAAACCCAAGAGATGCATTAACTATCAAAAAAGAAGAAATAATGTCACTTTTTGGTGACAGTGTTTCTGTTTAAATTTCTGAGATAAATTTATTAATAGTTTTCTCCCATGAAAAATTACTTGTTACGAAGTCTCTGGAACGCTTACCGAAACTTTCAACTTCCCCTGGGTTATCATAAAAATATTTAACTCCCTCATATATGTCTCGTCTTGATCCAACAATAAAACCTGTTTTTCCTGGAATAATTGTCTCGAATGCCCCTCCAGAACTGCCAACTAAAATTGGTAGCCCAAAACTACCAGCCTCTAAATACACAAGCCCCAGTCCTTCAAATTCTTTTCCAAAAAATCGAGACTTAGCTGGCATTGCAAATAAATCTATTTCTTTGTAAAAATTTGTCAGAGACTCTTCATTTTCATCTTGATAAAATTCAATATTTTGAGATGATACATCACTTAGTTTTCTTAAATATTTTTCTAACTTTCCAAAACCAAATATTTTTAAATCTACATTTATTCCATCCATTTTTAACTCATGGAGAGCGTCTATAACCCAATCAATTTTTTTTCTAGAAACAAATCTACTACTGACACCAATTGTTAGTTTGTCATTTTTTTTGTACTCTTTACTAAACTCGTTTGGTTCAACTCCGGCTCCAATTAAAACAACTTCTGTTTCAGTAATATCTTCTAATTTTCTAGCTGTAAAAAAACTAACAGTAAAAATCTTTTCCAAAGTATTGAAACTTCTTCTCATTATTTTTTTAATAAATGGAATTGAGTTTATGATATTAAATTCTGCACCATGGATAATCATATATTGTTTGCGACCTATTTTTTCTAGCTGATTAACTAGAAGGAATTGAGGGTTGCTTGAAGCGTGGATAATAATCTCAATATCTTTTTGATTAACAATGTCATTGACTTCACGAAAAAATCTTTTTCCTGAAAAGATGAAATTATATTTAGAATTTATTACATTTTCACCCTCAGCCCAATTAGGTGCATAAATATAAGTTTCAAAATTTAAATTTTTAC
>Ga0208130_1001344_pt1 | contig 11935 bp, 10 predicted proteins | sample ETNtaG_31_FD_185771 | JGI IMG/M metagenome (GOLD analysis project Ga0208130, IMG submission 185771) | Marine microbial and viral communities from oxygen minimum zone, Eastern Pacific Ocean - ETNP201310SV78 (SPAdes) (version 2) | ecosystem: Environmental > Aquatic > Marine > Oceanic ...
CTGCTGAAGAGGCTCCTGCTGCTGAAGAGGCTCCTGCTGATGAAGAGGCTCCTGCTGAAGAAGCACCTTCTACAGAAGAAAATTCTTCGAATGATAGTGACGAGGAAGAAAAATAATTTTTTATAATTTCTTTACTACTCTTTTTAAATTTAGTTGATTTATCGCATTTGCTTCTAAGCCTGAAATGTTTTTAGGTACTATCCTGACACTCATGTCATAATACAATGGAATAATTGGCGAATATCTTCTTATTATATTTTCAAGATCATTACTAATTTTTTCATACGAAATTGACTTTTGATAGCCTATTAGTTCGTATAATTCGTCAAAATTTCTATCGCTAAAAAATGTATAGTTTGGACCTTTCGGAGTATGATTTTTTGAATAGAATAGTGAAAAATAATTTTCAACATGGGGATAATCAGCTATCCAACTTGCTCTAAATGCATCAAATTTTCCAGTTGCTTTTCCTTGTCTTAGGATTGAAGGGGGTGTAATTTCTATTTGTACTTGAACTCCAATTTTTTGAAGCTCTGATTGAATAAATTCTAAAATATCTAAATACTGGGAATCTGAAACAATTGTAATATTTATTTCATCAATATCATTATTTGACTTATAAATGGAAATTAATTTTTTTGATAGATCAGGGTCATAATTGTATCTGGGTAAATAAAAACTATTATTCAATCCATTAGGTACAATACCACTTTCAGCAGGATAACCTATATTTTTTCTTAAATATTGCATCATTTTTTTTCGATCTATACCAGAATTAATAGCATATCTAAGTAATGTGTCTTTTTTTATGTTGTTTTGAATATTAAATCCAATATATTCAGTATTTAAGTATGGCGATTTTAAAAGATTATAATTAGTTGAAAATCTTGGGTTTAAATCACCTTTATAATCAAAAATTTGATCAATTATCGAGTTTTCAGGTGAACTAACCATATCTAATCTTCCCGATAGAAGTTCCATGAATTCACTTTTTTTATCAGGAATAAATGAAATTGCTATACCATCTAAATAAGGTAATTTTTGGCCAAGAGAGTCATGTTCAAAATAATTTTTATTTTTTGATAAAACCAATTTTACATTTTCATCCCACTTCTTAAATTTAAATGGCCCAGTTCCAATTGGTTTTTTAGAAAATTTATCACCAAGTGCAGTTACAATCTCGTGAGGAACTACAGAACAATATTTCATGCTTAAAATTCCAAGAAATGGATCAAATTCTTTTTTGAGCTCAATCTGAAATATAGAGTCGTTAATTGCTTTAAAATCCTTTACATTATTAAATACCCAGTACCCTGGAGAAGCTATTTTGTTATCTATTAATCTACTGAAACTATATTCAAAATCTTTCGCTTTTACTTTTCTAGTTAAATTTTTACCAAAAAGTTCAGAATTATGAAAATATACATCCTGACGAATTTTGAATGTATATGTTCTTTTATCCTCACTTATTGTCCATGAAGAAGCAATATCTCCTTTAATTTCCAAATTTTTATCTAATTGAACAAGACCATTAAAAATTTGGTTGACTGGCCAAATATTTCTAAGTGTTGATGAAAATGCAGGATCTAATGAACTAATATTTGAATATTCATTGTATTTAAAAATATTGTTTTCTATATCAGAGTCTTTTTCGCAAGATGAAAGTAAGATTCCAAAAAGAATAATAATTAAAAAACCAATGTTTGTTTTGTTGGAGATAGATTTATATTTGCAGAAATTATTCAAAATTGAATGTAGCATTTAAGACATTAGGATGTAAACTAAATTACTCAGAAACTTCTTCAATTTCAAGAGATTTTGAAAATAAAGGATATAATAAAGTTTCATTTAAGGAAAATGCGGATATATATGTAATTAATACATGTTCTGTTACCCAAAATGCTGATAAAGAGTTTAAATATTTAGTCAACAGAGCAAAAAAAAACAACCCCAAATCTAAAATTATTGCCATTGGATGTTATGCTCAGTTAAAGCCTAAAGAAATTGGACAGATTGACGGAGTTGATCTTGTTCTTGGTGCTGACAAAAAGTTTGATGTATTAAATTACATTGAAAATAATGAGTCTCATTCGTGTGAAATAAATAATGTTAAATCATTTCAAACATCATATTCTCTTGGTGATAGAACAAGATCTTTTTTAAAGGTTCAAGATGGATGTGATTATAAATGTACATATTGTACTATCCCTTTAGCTCGTGGAAAATCAAGAAGTGGTAAGATTAATGAAATTATAGATAATGTAAAAACACTAGTAGATAAAGGGATAAAAGAAATAGTTTTAACTGGTGTAAATATTGGTGATTATGGAATAATGCATGGAGACTTAAAAAAAGAATCAACCTTTTTAGATCTCATAAAAAATATAGATAAAGTTTCTGGACTTGAGAGAGTCAGAATTTCATCTATCGAACCTAACTTGTTAAGCGACGAAATTATTCACTTTGTCAGTGAGAGTAAAAAATTTATGCCTCATTTTCATGTTCCTCTCCAAAGTGGTTCAGATAAAATACTCAAATTGATGAAAAGAAGATATCTCAAAGATCTTTATGAAAGCAGAGTTGAGAAAATTAAAAATTTAATTCCTGATTGTTCAATTGGAGTTGATGTTATTGTAGGTTTTCCCGAAGAAGATGAAAATGATTTTATGGAAACTTATAAATTTTTAGAAAAATTAGATGTATCATATTTACATGTTTTTTCTTATTCGGAAAGAGACAATACAGAGGCAATTAAATTAAAAAATAAGAACTCTAGCAATATTAAAGGAAGTAGAAGTAAAATCTTGAGAGATTTATCGGAAATCAAAAAAAATAATTTTTATAAAAATAATATTGGAGATAATAGAAAGGTATTATTTGAATCCGAAAATAAAAACGGATTTATTCACGGCTATTCAGATAATTATGTTAGAGTAAAAACACTTTGGGCATCAAATCTTGTTGATAATATAAATAATGTGGTATTAGATAAAATTGATAGTGATAATTTAGTAATAGCTAGAAATATTTAAATTCTAACTCCAACAGGAAGAAGTTCCATGTATTCTCTGTGACTTTTTATAAATTTTTTAATTTCAAGATCAGTTGGCATCATCCTTAATTTTTTTTCTTTAATTATCTCAAATATTTCAGTTAGAAACCTATCCTTAAAATCATTATCAGCATCTTTTGGAATTATTATTTTAGTCAAGAATATTTTTCTTTCTTGAAGAGCATATTCAACCTTAGCTAAATTACCATTGATTTCAACTTCAAATTGACGCAAAAAATTATTATCATTGATATCAAGTGCTGACATAAAGATTAGTTGTTTAATTTAGAAGCTAATATACAAAAATTGCTTCTATTTGATTGTAAATGAGTCAAATTAAAGAAAAAATATATGAAGTTTACATGATGCCAGGAATGGCGGCAAATCCTTTGATATTTGAACGAATAATTCTTCCTAATAATTTTAAAATCAATTATTTGGAATGGTTAATGCCCTCTGAAAATGAAAAATTAGATAATTATGTTTCTAGACTTTCAAAATTAATCGTAGGAAAAAATATAGTTTTAATTGGAGTATCCTTTGGAGGAATTATAGTTCAAGAGATAGCTAAAATAATATCTGTTCATAAAGTTATTATAATTTCAAGCGTTAAAACTAGTAAGGAATTACCTATTCTTATGCAGCTGGGAAAAAATATTGGTGCTCATAAATTTTTTCCTGTTAATTGGTTACAGAGTTTTGAATCATTAGCTCAATTTGCCTTAGGTCCTTCAATAAATAAAAAAATTGAGTTATATAGAAAATATTTATCTGTAAGAGATAAAAAATATCTTAGATGGTCAATTGACAAAATTACTGGATGGAACAATGATAATTATCCTGACAATTTGATACACATTCATGGAACACATGATTTAGTTTTTCCTTCAATTTATATAAAAGATGCAATATTTATAAAGAAAGCAACTCATGCAATGATTTTAGTTAATGCTAAATGGTTTAATGAAAATCTCCCAAATTTAATTTGTAAAAACTAAATTCTTTTCATTTGAGTTTGCATCAATTTGATTTGTTGGGTTAACATCCCATGACTATCAAGTTTTTTTGCCTCATTTAGTAATTGTGTAGCTTCTCTTTTTCTTCTTTTTTGCATTAAAATTCCCGCAAGACTAAGTTTTGCCATAGCAAGATCTTGACTCATGTTTAATCCATATTGAATAGCTTTTTTAAAAAATTTTTCAGCTTGAGTTAAATTTTTTTGTGAATAGATGATACCAAATAAATAATTATAGTATCCGACTTGTTTTTTTGTTAATGAAGATTCAGGATTTTTAATTTTATTTAGCCAGTTTTCAGTTCCATCAAAGTCTTGTTTTCTCATTTTTAAAAAAGCCATAATTAAAATTTCATTTTTAAAATAAAGAAGTAAAAAAATTAAACTCAAAAAAATTAAAGCAATTCCATTTCCGATATTATCTAAGGTAAATTGATAGATGGAATATCCAAATACCAACAAGCAAAGAATTAGTTTATAAATTTTATTAAACATTTAAATTATTTTCAACGAAATTACTAAAAGAAATTTATTCACATTTAGTTTTAATAAAAGTAATTTATTGTATATTTGGCCGAATTTTAAAGATCTCAACTGATGAAAAGAACTTATCAGCCATCAAACAGAAAAAGAAAAAACAAACATGGTTTTAGAGAAAGAATGTCTACAGCAGAAGGCAGAAAAGTTCTTGCATCAAGAAGAGCTAAAGGAAGAAAAAAATTAACCGTTTCTTGTGAGCCAAGCCATAAAAAATAAGTTGATAAAAAAAATATAAAAAAAGGTGTTGCTATTATTAGTAACACCTTTTTTTTGATATATTAATAACCTAAAAAGATGCCCCTAAGAAAAGACTTAAAAAGTATCCTTATTATTGGTTCAGGACCAATTATAATTGGACAAGCATGTGAATTTGATTATTCTGGATCTCAAGCACTTAGATCATTAAAAGAGGATGGTATTGAAACTATTTTAATCAATTCTAATCCTGCAACTATAATGACTGATCCAGTGATGGCAGATCACATTTATTTACTTCCGCTAAACACCAAATCCATAAAAAAAATTCTTTCTAAGCATAAAATAGATGCAGTTTTACCAACAATGGGTGGTCAGACAGCTTTGAATTTATGCATAGAGGCTGATGAAAAAGGGATTTGGGAAGAATTTGGTGTTGAAATCATAGGAGTCGATATTGATGCTATCCAAATTACTGAAGACAGAGAAAAATTCAGATTGCTGTTAGATAAAATTGATATTCCTTATGCTCCTTCAGAAACAGCTTCATCATTCTTAAAAGGTAAAGAAATTGCTCAAGAGTTTGGATTTCCTTTATGTGTTAGACCCTCTTTTACGTTAGGTGGTACAGGTGCGTCTATTGTATATGAAAAAGAAAAATATGATGCTCTTCTCAAAAGAGGGTTGGAAGCTTCTCCAATTCATGAAGTCATGATTGATAAGGCATTGATTGGATGGAAGGAATATGAATTAGAGTTGTTAAGAGATAAAAATGATAATGTTGTAATTATTTGTACTATTGAGAATATGGATCCAATGGGTATCCATACAGGCGATTCAATAACTGTTGCCCCTGCCATGACCCTTTCTGATACCACATATCAAAAAATGAGGGATATGGCTATTAAAATGATGAGAAGTATTGGTGATTTTGCTGGTGGATGTAATGTTCAGTTTGCCGTAAGTCCTGATGAAAAAGAAGACATCATTGCTATTGAAATAAACCCCAGAGTTTCTCGATCTTCTGCATTAGCGTCAAAAGCCACTGGATATCCTATTGCTAAAATTGCAAGTAAACTGGCAATTGGTTATTCTTTGGATGAATTAGATAATCAGATAACAAAATCTACTTCTGCATTGTTTGAGCCCACATTAGATTATGTAATTGTTAAAATACCGAGATGGAATTTTGACAAGTTTGAAGGATCTGAAAGAACATTGGGATTACAAATGAAAGCTGTAGGAGAAGTCATGGCAATAGGAAGATCATTTCAAGAAGCATTGCATAAAGCAACACAATCTTTGGAAATTAAAAGAAATGGTTTAGGAGCAGATGGAAAAGGTTACACTGACTATCAAACAATAATAAATAAACTTAAGTATGCTAGTTGGGATAGAGTTTTTGTTGTTTATGATGCAATTAAAATTGGTATTTCATTAGAAAGAATTCACGAAATTACCAGAATTGACATGTGGTTCTTAAGACAATTTGAAGAATTGTCAATTCTTGAAGATGAAATTGAAAAATATAATATTGAAAACATTACAAAAGATCTTCTTTTAGAAGCAAAGCAAAAAGGTTTTGCTGACAGACAAATTGCTCACATGTTGGGTTGTTTAGAAAGTCAAGTTCACAAAAAAAGAAAAGATTTAAATATAAATAGGGTTTATAAGCTTGTTGACACATGTGCTGCTGAGTTCAAGGCTATGACTCCTTACTATTATTCTACTTTTGAGCAGGAAATATCTACTTCTGATGGTACAACATATACTCAAAACGAAAGTAAGTCAACTGATCGTGAAAAAGTAATTGTTTTAGGATCTGGCCCTAACAGAATTGGTCAAGGTATTGAATTTGATTATTGTTGTGTTCACGGTGTTCTTGCTGCCTCTGAGTGTGGATATGAAACTATCATGATAAATTGTAATCCAGAGACAGTATCTACTGACTTTGATGTAGCTGATAAATTATATTTTGAACCTGTTTTTTGGGAACACATTTATGATATAATTCAACATGAAAATCCTATTGGAGTTATTGTTCAACTTGGAGGGCAAACTGCTTTAAAATTAGCAGAAAAACTAGACAAGTATGGAGTGAAAATAATTGGAACATCTTTTGAATCTCTTGATCTTGCTGAAGACCGAGGTTCCTTTTCTGAGTTACTGAAAAAAAATAAAATACCTTATCCTGAATTTGGAGTTGCTCAAACAGCTGATGAAGCCTTGAAGTTATCTGACACTTTGAATTTTCCAATTTTGGTTAGACCATCTTATGTACTTGGAGGTCAAGGAATGAAAATTGTTATAAATAAAGAAGATTTAGAAGCACATGTGGTGGACTTACTACAAAAAATTCCAAATAATAAATTATTATTAGATCATTATTTGGATGGAGCCATAGAAGCAGAAGCCGATGCCATTTGTGATGGTGAAAATGTTCAAATTATCGGTATTATGGAGCATATAGAGCCTTGTGGAATTCACTCAGGTGATTCTAATGCAACTCTACCTCCTTTTAATTTAGGTGATTTTGTAATGCAGCAAATAATTGACCATACCCACAAAATTGCATTAGAGCTTAACACAGTTGGTTTAATTAATATCCAGTTTGCTGTTAAAGATGATACAGTATTCATTATTGAGGCTAATCCAAGAGCATCCAGAACAGTTCCTTTTATTTCAAAAGCATATAAACAACCATATGTAAATTTTGCCACTAAAGTTATGCTTGGAAAGAATAAACTCAAAGACTTTAAGTTTGATCCAAAATTAGATGGATTTGCAATCAAACAACCTGTTTTTTCTTTCAGTAAGTTTCCTAATGTAGATAAAAGTTTAGGACCTGAAATGAAAAGTACGGGTGAGAGTATTCTTTTTATTGATGATTTAAAAGATGATGATTTTTATGAAATCTATTCAAGAAGAAAAATGTATTTAACCAAATAAGTTTTGGATTCAATAATTTTAATTCTTTTAGTTTTATCGAATATTGGCTTAATACTTTATTTTTTTTCAAAAAGGAATAATAATAATCAATCTGATCTCATTCTGAAGATTTCTAATAACCTTACAAATCAAGTTCAAGATATTAGAAAAGAAATTAGTGAAAACTCAGAGAAAAGTCGAGTAGAGATTGAATCAAAACTTCAAAATATTAATAAAGAAATTTCTGAATTTCAAATGAGTTCAAAAACTCAAATGCAGAAACAATTTTCTGATTCTAATAAAATAATTAAGGAAGTAACAGTAGAATTAGAAAAAATTAAAGGAACTAATGAACAAGTTTTAAGTTTTGCTAATCAGATGAAAACTTTAGAAAAGATTCTGGGTAATCAAAAGCAAAGAGGAATATTTGGTGAAATTCAGCTTGAAAACTTATTATCTAATGTTTTGCCACCTGAAATATTTCAAATGCAGTACTCATTTAAAGATGGTGGTATTGTAGATGCAATAGTAAAAGTAAATGATAATATAATTCCAATTGATGCTAAATTTTCTCTTGATAACTATAATAAAATGATTGAAAGCTCAGATGAAAATGAAATAAATCTTTTAGAAAAAAAATTCAAAGAGGATATTAAATCTAGAATTGATGAAACAGCAAAATATATTAGGCCTCAAGAAAAAACTTTAGATTATGCATTCATGTTTATACCTGCAGATGGATTATACCAAGATTTATTAAATAGCAGGGTAGGAAGTCTTAAGATTAGATCCAAAGAATTAGTTTCGTATGCATACCAAAAAAAGGTTATGATTGTTTCACCAATGAGTTTATTTCCTATGCTTCAAATTACTATGAAAGCTCTCAATAATTTAAAATTTGAAAAATCAATTGAGCTTGTTATTAAGAATGTTCAAAATTTGTCAGATCATCTAGTAACTTATCAGACATATCACAATAAACTTGGAAATACATTGAACACTGTTGTTAACCATTACAATAGAACATCAGATGAATTCAAAAAAATTGATAAAGATGTTATGAAGATTTCTGAAGGAAAATTTAATATTGATTTTCAAAAACAATTGATAGATAAGACTAAAGATAATGATTAGTCTGCAATAACAATTTTTTTATTCAATGCGTATCTCAAACCATATTTCATTGCATAGCTATAAAATAAATCACCCATAATTGTGTAAACAAAAAATGGAAGAGCCATGTAATAGCAAAGAATGAAGCCTTCAATAGTTTTTGGATATCCAAGTATCCAAACTCCAAAATTTGACACAATAAAAAAAGTAGTACTAGAGAGTAGAATTGAGTAATTATTTATTTTTTGAAATTTAAATCCGATAAAGGTTATAACAATAAAACTAAGGTAAACAAAAAGGTTTAACATGGATAAGCCTAAAATCAAATCAGAAATAAATAAGCCAATGATTGGTATTAAATAAGTTAAAATTTTGTTCTTAAAATGTATTGTTGAGAATAAAGCTATGGCAGTTATTGGAGTAAAATTTGGTGGATGAGGAATTAACCTAGATAAAATAGCAATTCCAATAAGTATTATAATAAAATTCAATTTCTTCATATCAATAACCTGTATAGTTAAAAGGTGTAATTGAAAGTAATTCTTTTTTTACATTTTCAGAAATATCTAATTGAGATATGAAATCAATAAAAACCTTTTCATCAATTTTAGCATTATTTCTTGTTAAATCTTTAAGTAACTCATATGGTTTATCAACACCTTCTCTTCTTAAAATTGTTTGAATTGCTTCAGAAATTACAATCCAATTTTTTTCCAAGTCTTCAGTTATTTTTTGTTTATTAACAACTAATTTATTTAAACCTTTTATGGTAGATTTAATTCCAATAATGGTATGACTAATTGGTACACCAACATTTCTTAAAACAGTACTATCAGTTAAATCTCTTTGCAGCCTAGAAACAGGAAGTTTTGAAGATAAAAATTCAAAAATTGCATTAGCATAACTTATATTACCTTCACTGTTTTCAAAATCAATTGGATTCACTTTGTGTGGCATAGCAGATGAACCAACTTCATTTTTAATAATTTTTTGTTGAAAGTAATCCATAGAAATATATTGCCATAAATCTTTATTTAGATCTAGAATTATAGTGTTTATTCTTTTGAAATTATCAAATAATCTAGCCAAATTATCATAGTGTTCAATCTGAGTTGTTGGGTATGATAGTTTTAAATTTAGTTTTTTAGCAAAATTATTAGAGAAATTAATCCAATCTATTTTAGGAAAGGCAACTTTATGAGCATTCATATTTCCGGTAGCACCACCAAATTTACATGATATAGGTATTGTTTTTATAACATTAAATTGTTCTATAATTCTAGATTTAAAAACATTTATTTCTTTACCTAATCTGGTTGGACTCGCTGGTTGTCCGTGTGTTCTTGCTAACATTGCTATATCGCTATAATCCTTTACTTTGATTGATAGTTCATTTATCAAATTTTCAATTATTAAGTAGTAAGAAGGTAAAAAGTCTTTAATTGATAGTGGAATTGCAGTATTATTAACATCTTGAGAAGTTAGCCCAAAATGAATATATTCACTATAATTTTCAAAACCTAGATCGTTAAATTTTTCTTTAAGAAAGTATTCTACTGCTTTAACATCATGGTTTGTCGTTTTTTCAATCTTCTTTATCTCGATTGCATCATCATCTGAGAATTTCTCATAAATATTTTTTATTAATTTATTATCACTAGATTTCCAATTACTTAAGCCTGGTATTTCAACTTCAGTTAATGAAATAAAATACTCAATCTCAACTAAAACTCTATATCTAATCAATGCTTTTTCTGAGAAAAAATTTGATAAATTTTCAGTTTTTGATGAGTATCTTCCATCAATTGGTGAAATGGCATTTAAAGATTTTTTGGACATAAATTAATATGCAAAGATAAGTATTTATATAGAAGTATTATTTTCTGTTAAGAAGTTTATATTCTTCATAGCATTGGCTAATTGCTTCAAGAATTTGAAGATCATTAGCAGAAAGAATAAAACTTTCTGAGTAGCTACAGTTTCTCAAAATTTCATCGAGATCAATTTTTTCTACTTGAAGAAGTTCAACAAGAGTTTCTCTATCAAACTTAGAGCTAAGAAGTTCTCTGATTCTAAAATCTTCTTTCATTAGTTTTAATTTTCTAAACTGTTTAGGTTTTTTACCAAAAAGATTATAAAGGAAGTCCAAAGGATTAAAAATTGCACCAAAAACTTTTGAAATAGCTCCAGGATTTTTTGATCCAGCTTCGTAACCCCTTGAAGGTAATCCAGGTATACTATATCTGTAAGATTTACTTATCGGAACATTTTTAGCATCTATTTCTAGATATCCAGTTAGTTGATAAGGAGAAACAATAACTTCTTCTAGGGCATAAGCAAGTTCAGTCAATCTAATCTTGGAATTTTTAAATTTTATTAGGTCATTAGTAACTCTGATCTTAATGGATTTAAAACCTAGATAAGAAAAATATAAAGTATCATTAACCTCTGCATCTATTTCAAAACCTCCTGATTTGTCTGTTATAACACCTACTACCTTATTTAAGTTTATGATATGAACATTAGATATAGGTTTTGAATCTGCATCATTTTCTACAATACCAATAACTTTTTCTTGAGAAAAACTCTTTATGGATAATAAAACAAAAAATAAAATTTTAAGAAAGTTTAATTTCACTGCAGTAAACTTACATCAAAATATATTTTTCTAGAAAAAATCAATCATAAACTTTTCCTAAAAATGATATTAATTTATTGATTGCAATTGATCTATGACTTATTTTATTTTTCTGAGCTAAACTCATTTCTGCGAATGTCTTGTTATAATTTTCAGGTATGAAGATAGGATCATAACCAAATCCTTTATCTCCAATAGGTTTATAGGCTATATTACCATTGATTATACCTTCAAATAATTTTAATTCTCCATTCAAGTTCAGAGATATGACAGTTTTAAATCTTGCTTTTCTATTATTTTCATCACGAAGATTAGTTAACACTTTATTTATATTTTTATTAGAATCTCTATCCAAACCTGAATATCTAGCAGATTTTACGCCAGGTAAATTATTTAGAGCTTTTATCTCAAGACCAGTATCATCAGCAAATACATTAGTTTTAAATTTTTCATA
>Ga0208130_1001345_pt1 | contig 11930 bp, 9 predicted proteins | sample ETNtaG_31_FD_185771 | JGI IMG/M metagenome (GOLD analysis project Ga0208130, IMG submission 185771) | Marine microbial and viral communities from oxygen minimum zone, Eastern Pacific Ocean - ETNP201310SV78 (SPAdes) (version 2) | ecosystem: Environmental > Aquatic > Marine > Oceanic ...
ATACTCCACTCCATCTTTTTTCACCTCAGGGAAATGACCTCGTCAAGGTCCTGAATGGGTCTCCGCTGTGCCCTGTATGTTCATCGACAAACGACTCAGATGCTCCTGAGCTTGCACGGTCGAGTCCGAATCGACTTGCTGCTGCGGCAATTGCCACGAGAGTAGCAGGATCTGGATCTGGCTCAGCGAAATCAGAAATATCTCTGGAATCCAAATAATCAGTAGTTATTCCACCCGAAATAAAATCCGGATGGGTAGTCATTTGACGAAGGAATCCAATGTTTGTTATTACTCCAAGAGCCCTTAGGTCAGAGAGTGCATTATCTAAGCGTCTTGCAGCTGCATTTCTTGTTGGGGCGTGAACGATTAATTTGGCTAACATCGGATCGAAGTCGACGGTCACCGCATCTCCTTCTCGAACCCCAGTGTCGACCCTAATTCCGGGGCCTGCTGGTGCACGCCACATCGCTAGGTCACCAATTGCTGGCAGGAATCCTTTGCTGGGGTCTTCTGCATAAATTCGGGCTTCCATAGAATGACCAGTGATTCCTATATCGGATTGAGACAATCCAAGCGGCAATCCTGCTGCAACTTCAAATTGCTTCTGTACGATATCTATTCCAGTAATCATCTCGGTTACCGGATGCTCTACTTGTAGACGGGTATTCATTTCTAAGAAGAAGAATTCACCTCGGTCAGAAAGTAGGAACTCAACTGTTCCTGCTCCTTCGTAATCGACCGCCTTTGCAGCCTGAACAGCCGCTTCACCCATCGCTTCTCGAATTGTGGGAGTAACCGCTGGACTCGGGGCTTCCTCGATGACTTTCTGATGGCGGCGTTGTAGTGAACAATCCCTTTCGTTCAAGTGAATACAATTCCCTTGACTATCTGCTAGAACTTGGATTTCGACGTGGCGAGCACCTTTCAGAAGCCTCTCAACATATACGGTGCCGTCACCGAATGCTGCGGTTGCTTCTCTAGCCGCGGCTTCGTATTCTGTTCGCAGCATCTTCGGCTCGTGTACTGAGCGCATTCCCTTTCCTCCTCCTCCCGCGCTTGCTTTCAGCAAGAGAGGATAACCAACACGAGCCGCCGCAGATGCTAGAACACCTAGATGATCAGAATCACCCCCAATGGAAATTTCTTCACCAGGAATTACCGGAACTCCTGATTCTATCATACAGCGGCGGGCAGAAATCTTATCGCCCATTGTGTCGATTGCATCGGCAGGTGGTCCAATCCAAATTAGACCCGCAGCCTTGACCGCATTTGCAAAATCAGCCCGCTCAGAAAGGAATCCAAAACCTGGATGAATAGCCTGAGCCCCCGTAGAGCGGGCTGCCTCGATAATGGCATCTCCATTGAGGTAAGTATCCGCTAGAGTAGTACCTGGAAGATGCACGGCTTGATCTGCATTTTCGACATGTAGGGAGCCTGCATCAGGGTCGGAATAAACCGCAACACCACGAAGTCCAGATTCTTTGGCAGCCCGTAGAACTCTGACCGCAATCTCTCCTCGATTTGCAACCAAAACCGTATCGAATGGACGAGGGGCTGAACTCATCCAATCTGGAATCATAATACCAACTCACTCTTCTGGTGCCCAATCCGGCTTTCTTCTTTCAAGGAAAGAGGAGAGTCCTTCCTGACCTTCTCTAGACCCTCGCATTTGACTCGTCTTGTCGAGTGTCCAAAGTCGTAGTTCGTCATCATCTGCTTTCCAAGTATCGAAGGTCATGGCCAGCTTCTTGGATTCAGCCACGGCCATTGGACCAGTAGTCATCACATCTGCAACTACTCGTCCGATAGCCTCATCAAATTCTAGAGGGGATTCTACTACCTCGTTTAGCCAACCAATTCGTAGGCCTTCTTCCGAGCCTACTCTACTAGCCAGCATCGAAAGTCTCCGGAATTCCGCACTGCCTAACTTACGATACACATAGGGTCCAATTACTGCTGGAAGAATTCCTAATTTGGCTTCGGAAAGAGCGATTCTTGTACGTGGTTCACCAATCGCGTGATCGACGCAGGCTACGAGTCCTGCACCTCCTCCAAGAGCTACACCCTGCACTGCACCAACGGTAAAGCAAGGATGAGCCCATAGTGAATAGAATAGCCGATCAAGCCTTTCTGAATCTGCTCGATTTTCTTCTGGTGTTGCCGCGCCGGCATCTCGCATCATGTTGATATCCGCTCCGGCGCAGAAGTGCTTTCCATCTCCGCGAAGAACAATTACTCGTAGATATGCAGCGCCATCAGAATCGTGGAGGGCTTGAGTCGCCCCTACTGATCTCTGCGCGGTCCAACTTAGAGCTTCGACCATTTCTGAAATCAACTGTACGTTTAGGGCGTTGAAGACGTCTGAGCGCCGTAGCGTCAGCCTCGCAATAGCGCCATCTATCTCGAGGCTACAAAGTTCGGCTACGGGTTTTGCGTCACTCATTTTGGTGCCTTGCATAATTTCACATCCTGAATACGCCATATCTATTGTCTGGGAATGGGGCGTTAAGGCTCGCCGATATTGCTAGCCCTAAGACGTCCCTAGTGTCGCGAGGATCAATCACTCCATCATCCCAAAGACGAGCGGTTGAGTAGTAAGGCGAGCCTTCAGTCTCATATTTCTCTAGAATTGGTCGACGGAACTCATCCAATTCTTCGCCCGACATCGGAGACAATCCTTCTCGGGCTCGTTGATCTTGTTTGACAGTAGCAAGAACATCCGCTGCTTGTGGCCCACCCATAACAGAAATTCTTGCGTTGGGCCACATGAAGAGAAATCGTGGGTCGTATGCTCGGCCACACATTCCATAATTTCCTGCCCCATGAGAGCCTCCGATAATTACTGTAAATTTAGGAACGGGAACACAAGATACAGCGGTGACGAGTTTAGCACCATCCTTAGCAATCCCGCCAGACTCAGCGTCACGTCCAACCATGAATCCTGTAATATTCTGCAAGAAGATTAGTGGCACTCCACGCTGACCGCATAGTTCGACAAAGTGAGCACCTTTGAGGGATGATTCGGAGAATAGAATCCCATTGTTTGCTACTATACCAACAGGATAACCATGTATTCTAGCAAATCCACAAACCAATGTATTTCCATAGCGTGGTTTGAACTCATGGAAGCGAGAGCCATCAACAATTCTGGCGATTACCTCGCGAACATCGAACGGTGTACGATTGTCTGTTGGAATAATTCCCATCAAGTCCTCAATATCATGAGCGGGAGATTCTACTGGCTTAACGTCCAATCTTTGCTTTGGCTCAATGTTGAGATTCTCTACAACATTACGAACCATGCGTAGGGCTTCCTCCTCATTTTCTGCGAAATGGTCAGCTACACCAGATTCTCTGGTGTGAACATCAGCGCCGCCTAGATCTTCTGCGCTGACTTCCTCACCTGTAGCCGCCTTCACCAATGGTGGCCCAGCGAGGAAAATTGTTCCATTACCCTTGACGATTATCGATTCATCAGACATCGCTGGAACATATGCGCCTCCTGCCGTACAACTTCCTAGAACTGCAGCTACCTGTGGAATTCCTTTGCCCGACATCATGGCTTGATTTCTGAAGATGCGTCCAAAGTGACCAATGTCGGGGAATACCTCATCTTGCATTGGCAAGAATGCCCCCCCGCTATCGACAAGATAGATGCATGGCAGGTTGTTTGCGTCCGCAACATCTTGCGCTCGAATATGCTTTTTCACCGTCATAGGATAATATGACCCGCCCTTGACGGTTGCATCGTTTGCCACGAAAAGGCATTCTCGGTCGTGGACTAAACCAATCCCGGTGATGATTCCAGCCGACTGAGCTTTACCATCGTACAATTCATTCGCAGCAAGACTAGACAACTCCAAGAAAGGACTTCCAGGATCACAGATTTCGGCAATTCGCTCTCTCGGAAGCATCTTTCCTCTAGAGCGATGCCTCTCGACATACTTTCCGCCGCCGCCCTGTTTTACAGCTTCCAATCGCTCCTTAAGGTCGGCAGCCAAGGCAAGATTTTGCTCCTTTCTACGCTGCCAATCTTGGCCGGAACGGTCGACTCGGGTCGGCAATCTGTCCATCGTAATCAACCCCTGAGACTGCCGGCGAACCTTGAATTCAATGGAGACGACATCATAGATGTCAAGATTAGACACCTAACATTAATCGTCCAATATTACGCAATCCAGGTGCCATTCCAACAACCATTAGTGCAAGTCCAATAAGTAGTCGGAGGTGCTGTTGACGATACTCAAAGTTGGCCATGGCATAGAAATAGAATACAATACCACCGATTCCAAGTTTTAGAATCGCAAACGTGAGTGCGGTATCGAATAATTCCACCACAGCTTCCGATACTATGTGCTTCTCGGTGTATCCAAAGAAATCAATCCCGATGTATGTTGCGATACCGTCCATCAACTGACCCGCAACTGGAAGAAATGCTACCGGATATGCCATTGTTGCCTTCAGTCGTAGGGACTCAATCAGATCCTTCTGCTCTGATTCAAGAGCCAGGTATTCATCTTCGTTCATCCCAGGAGGCAGAATTCCAGCGACTATCCCTTGAGAGGCCAATTCTGAGGCAGCCTCTTTTCCTTGTTCAAGCATGAACCAACAGAGCACTATTGGAAATCCGATAACCACAACTAAAGCGACAAAATTGTAAGGATAATTGTCGATTTGAGTTATGTCGATTGAGGACAGATAAGATGCCACTGCTCCAAAGAGAACTAGACAACCTCCGATACCTGAAAAGTATACAGTTTTCTGAATGTTATCAAACGCATCAGCGCTAGATTCCAATAGTTGTGGTGAAAAAAATGCGAGAATACTGAAGAATAGCATCAATGATAAATCGATTTCGACCTTACCTTCGATTGAATTTGCATAGATTACAAATTGGGTGAAGATGATAATCATCGAAGCAGATTTTACTTTCTCAGCCTTTTCTTCATCGCTAGAATCTGAGTTGTGGATCGTATATCCAAACCATCCAGCAATAATTACCCAAGCTGCGGTCTGAAAGTGTACTCCAGGGCTTACAAACCATGCAGAGAAGAATTCCCCGAACATTTCTGCATCTTCTACTATCTCTCCAAGTGCCGCCCAAAGGACGAATGGAAGTAATGCAAGTAGCGTTCTATCCGAACCATCAACCCCCAGATGCCTCAACCAGCCAGACATTGCTACAACAAACATAGCCAATACGATTCCATAGGTCATGGTGTTGACCATGTTGTAACCAGAATCTCCAGTAGATTCTCCAATTACCGGATCGAGATAATATTTGTAGACAAAATCAGACAGTGGATTAGAAAAATCCATTGTACCGAGGAATGCTCCAATACAGAATAACGTCATTATTACAGCTAGCGCTCGAATTACCAAACGCTCGTAATCATACCACTCCTCTAGCAGGTTCACGTCCCGTCGAGAAAGCACCTGCGCTTAGGCGTGGCGGCTGTTGAAATCACTCTTCACCATAAGTTATTGATTCATCTTCTGCCAATTCTAACATCTCAGCGACCTCTTCCTCGTCATCTGGATCGACTTGAGCAGACTTGAATCTGCGTTCACGGCGACGACGAGCATCGGCAAGCCCGGGAACCAGTGCATCGAAAGAATCGGACGATCCTTTTCCGGTTTCATATGTCTCAAGACTTCGGGATTGTATTCTCATACGCTTACGATCTTGTTCTAAACCGTGTAAGACGGTTCCATGTTCGGCGCCATTCAGAATACTCTCAATCGCGGGAGTTGCTAGAGCAATACCGTCTTCATCCCCAATTACCAAAACTGTGGAACCGTAGATTGCCATCTCGGTTTGGGACATTTCTTCGATTAGGCTTCGAATACGTCCGTTTCTTCCAATCAATCGACTTCGCATTCGGCGGGTTTGATTCGGCTGACGACCCACCCATTCACGGATGTCGTACATTCGGAGAAATACTTCATCATCGAGTAATTTAACCGCTCGATTTGGCGCTAATCCACGCCCAATCGCGCGGATTACATCAGGCATTTTCATTTTCAGAATAGGATCTACTTCATCTTCATTCCAGATAGCCGAAACATCACCAGTATGGGAGTCTATTTCCAGACTCGACCCACTTGCTTTCTCAAGCATCTTGCGAGTACGTCCAGCCTTGCCAATTAGTACCGCTATGCGGTCCTTGGGTATGCGGGCTAGTAGTTCCACGAGAACAGGTGAGCCGCCGTCCCGTTTTAATCCCCGCCTGAAAGGGATTGGTAGGTAGGAACTGGTTCCTCAAGCACTCTTAGCAAAGAGTCCGCAAGATTTACCTCGAATCCTTGTCGATTAATCCACTCAACTAACCTAGTGACGTCTCGAACTAGGAACTCATTTGATGAAGGATGCGCACCGACTACTGCTTGACCGACGTCAATTACCCATGGCTCTCCATCGTACCAGAGAATATTGTATTCGCTAAAGTCAGCATGAGCGAGATCACAGGTTTGCCAGCAAACAGCCAGAATCTCAAGAAGGTCGTCAAAGACTCCCTTTGGATCATCGATAGTTATGTCCTTGAGGCGAGGAGAAGGTTCACCTTCATCACCAATTAAATCCATGACCAATACGTTGTTTAGTATCGCTCTGGGTCTAGGGACTCTAATTCCAGCTTTACGCATTCGACGTAAGTTACGATATTCCTTGCGAACCCAGATCTTTACCAATTCACGGTGACGACGCTTCAGCCCACCGAATCGTGGATCGCCATCGATGTATTTTGCAAGACTTTTGAAGACGGCATTTGTAGTATGGAATATTTTCACGGCAGCTGGTCCTTGGTTTGTGGTCGCATGAAAAACATGAGCCTCCTTACCGCGAGCGATTGGATAATCTACAGTTTCTATCTCACCGGCCTGCATCAATTTGTGTAAAGATAACAAAGTGGATCGATCGAAAACCGCATCGAATACACGTCTATCGACCCAATCGTATTGACCCGAACCAAGAACACCTTGCAACTTATCTTCGATCTCCTCGAACATGCGCTTGAAGCGTGGCTCAGCCATCCAATCGTGTTGCCTAGCAGATTTCATTAGTGCGTCTGGGTCAATATCTTCCCAGTCGGGATTTGCCATATTCCTCACCCGAAGAATGAATCGATATCATCATCGTCATCGTCAGTAAAGCTCGAACTCTTCGGCTCTTCAACAACTTCTTCATCAGCCTGTTCGACTTCTTGTTCTACTTCGGTTGTTGTATCCTCTTCAGCCGCTACGGACTCGACAATTTCGTAATCCTCATCCTGTTCGTGAATCTGATCATCGGTCATTCCGAACAGATCGACTATCTCAGGCAAGACACCCTTTCTTGACAGATAGATTGACTGAGTTTTGGTGTAGCGCATCCTTACATCTGCTCTTGAATCTTGAAAATCCCATGGTTGAACAATTACCAAATCACCTTCTCGGACCCATTGGCGTCTTCGCATCTTTCCAGGAATACGCGCCAAACGACTCTCACCATCTTCACAAACCGCTCTGACTTTTCGACCGCCTAGAATTTGGTCGGCGATGGCGAACATTTCGTTGATTTTCTTATTCGGGAGGGTTACGCGAATTTTGTCACCAGCACCAGATTCAAGTTGTGCTAACAACTCTGTATCCACACGTTCCTCCCGTCTCGCCATTAGACTTCGGTCGAGAGACCCCTATGTGAAACCATGCCTTGTTGATTAGAAAGGAAATCAATCGTCTTTACTGGCTCTACGCTGGTCAAAGAGCAGATACCGCGGTCTCAACGAGTTCTAGGAGATACTCTGCACCTGACCCAATACCGAAGAATACCGTTAGAACTGTGAGAACTAGAATTGTGTTCCGTAGGTGTAATGCCTTTCGTAGAGGCTTGGCATTCTCGGGGGCTTCAAAGAACATAACTAGCCCTATTCGAAGATAGTAGAATAGAGACAGAGCGCTGTTCAATACAATTGCCATTGCAAGCCAGAATACTGGATCGACAGTTTCGGCCCAAGGAATAATTCCATCTGCAGATGTGCTACCAGTGCCAGCGCTGATATTTACAATTCCGTTTATCATCAACAATTTCGAAAGGAATCCCGATAATGGGGGAACTCCAGCCAATGCTAGCATGAAGATAAACATCGAACCTGCAATCAACGGGTCTCGCTGAGCGAGACCGTGAAGGTCTTCCAGGCGGTGACTTCGACCTTCTGTCTCAAGCATACCAAGAACTAGGAATGCACCTAGTTTGAACAGAACCAAAATTGTCAGGTGGAAGACGATAGCAACCAATACTAGCTCGGTTGTTGATGAGTCACCTAATCCACTACCAACAGCAGCCATTGCCGCTAACATATATCCTGCGTGAGCGACGCTCGAGTAAGCTAACATCCTCTTTGGATTTTCACTGGTTAACGCTGCTAGGTTACCCCAAGTCATCGTGATAACAGCGATTATTGCAAGAATGCCAAACCAAAGAGCCTCTCCCTCCTCGGGCATTGTAACCTCGATTAGAACTCTGAAGAGGGCGACAAAACCCATCGCCTTGGAAGCAGTAGCCAGCACACCAGCAACCGGTGAGGAGGCTCCAGCATATGCATCAGGTGCGGCAAGATGGAAAGGCGCAGCGCTGACCTTGAATCCGAAAGCGACCAACATCAATCCAACTCCAATGACCGCGAATGGATCTAATCCATCCATAGCCGCCCAAGAGGCGGCTAATGCATCGAAATCAAGGTCTCCTGACCAGAGATAAACCAAGGACATTCCATAGATACCGGTAGCACTAGCAACTGAACCGACGATGAAGTACTTGGCACCGGCCTCGCCTCCAACTTCCTCCTCTTTGTGGAAAGCGACCAGAACATATGCTGCTAAACTTGCCAACTCTATTGCTACGAACATGAAGAAGAGATTGGAAGCCATAGCCATTAGGCCCATTCCGATTCCAACCATCATCAGTAGAATGTGGAAATCTACCTGACGGCGATTATCCATCAATGCGGCAACGAGAGCCTCTGCTCGGGATTCGGAATCCTTCTCAGTGGGAGCCCTTGCGGAAAGGCGGGCTGGCATTCTGTAAGATGTAGCAATAGCCGCTAGGAGAAGCGCCCCATAGAAAACGAAAGACATCATTCTGGTGAATGAAGTAATTTCGATTACTCCGCCGACGACTTCACCGGAGGCACTTTCAATTTCGAGGAAAGAAATCACAAAGGCTACGAATAAAGCAGAGATTCCGATACGGGCCGGAACTCTGGGGTCGGATGTAGTCTTGAAGCGAGTTCCACCAATCAATATGGGAATCCTAGTCCTTGTCAAGGGAATTCTTAGCTTTGAATCTCCAAGATTTGGAATTAATACTGCGAGAATAATACCTGCTACTAAAGTCAACTCAGGTAGCAGAACTTCCATTTCTTCAGTAGTCAACATCAGGGCTTCACCCCCTGGCTATTCATAGCCTCAACCAATGTCTGTAGCATGAATTCTGTAGACCAATCTGACATCATATCCCAGAAGATGAATGGCATGATTCCAAACAGTATTGTTAGTGCCCCCAATACAAACATCCCTGCATTCTCATGCCAAGTAATATCTCGGGGTTCTTCTCCATGCATCGTATCTGGAAGAATACCAACATGAGGATCTCCGCCCTCGAAAATGGTTCTTTGCATGCTAGTTAGATAGTATACAGCGGTTATGACAAGTGTCAGTGCTGGCCAAATTACTAACCAACCAAACGTCATCCAGAATGCTATCATTACTGCAATTTCAGCCACGAATCCAGCCATTAAAGGTAGACCAAGACTTGCCATCCAACCTAGCATCATGTGGCCTGCTAACCAAGGAGAGTGGTGCGCAATTCCACGCATCGAACCAATCTCAAGAGTGTGGTAGTGATGCTTGAATGCACCCGCTACAGCGAAGAGAAGGGGACTGATGATTCCGTGTGCAAACATCATGAATAGCGCACCGGCGATCCCCAGTGGTTGCATGGTTGCTATTCCAAGGAATATGAGTCCCATGTGCGAGACTGAGGAGTATGCGACCATGCGCTTCAGGTTGGTTTGACCCATGCAGACAATTGCGCCGTACACTAGGCTCGCCATTCCTAGTATTATCAACAATGGAGTGAAGACTACGGTTGATTCTGGGAAGATGGTCACAGCAATTCTGAGGAATCCGTATGCCCCCATCTTCAACATGACTCCTGCCAACAACATTGAGCCTGCGGTTGGTGCCTGAACGTGAGCATCAGGTAACCAGGTGTGAACTGGTACACTAGGCATCTTAGTTGCAAATCCGATTAGCAACAGAAGCCAAACAAAGTGGCGCAAACCTTCTCCTGCAATCAAACCATTTCCAGAGGCCTGAGCCGTCATTGATACCAAGTCGAAGTGATGGTCAGTGAGGCTTCCAGCGAGGCTTGAATCTCCTGTGTTGAAGTACATCACAAGGATACCAATTAGCATCAGAACGCTTGCTGTGAAAGTGTAGATGAAGAATTTCATCGAAGCATATCTTCGGTCATCTCCGCCCCAAACCAAAATCAGGAAGAACATCGGGATTAGAGTCAGTTCCCAGAAGACGTAGAAGACGAATAAGTCGAGTACGACGAATACACCAATCAGTGCACCCTCCATGATTAGGATTAGCGGGTGGAACAGATGTCCTTTCTTTGCATCCCACTCGACTAGCATGGAGATAGGAATTAACAGAGCTGTAAGCCATACCATCGGGAATGACAATGCGTCTACACCGACTACCCATCTTACTCCGATACTATCCAGAAGGACTACTGGTTCATTTTGGAAAACATACCGACCTTGTGTGATGTTTAGCCAATCGATATTACCAATCTGACCGAGGAATAGTGCGGTTGTAATGGCGAAGATTGCCAGAGCAACTCCCATCGAAAGTGAGCGTGATACCTTGCGAGTGAAATCCGCCATACTTGCAGGAGCGAGATATGGTAGAATCAACAGGGCTAAACCAACAGCAAGCGGTGTTAGTGTGATGAATGTTAGAGGATCTGACTGAATCAAGCGCTCACCCCCCAAATTAGAGCGAAAATACACAGCGCACCGACCGCTGCCATCAGAATATAGTCGCGAGCGCTACCGGTTGTTACTTTGCGAATTTGTACGGAGCCAAATACAGAATTAGATTCAATCTGCTTGACGACTCCGTCGATTACATTGGCGTCAAACCAAGCCGCAAAGGCTGAGAATGGAAGTATGGTCTTTCCTAGAACCCACTCGTATAGATCATCGAAGTACAGACGGTTCTGTAGTGCTTCAGCGAATTGTGAGTTAGCTAATTCATCGACATTCTGGCTACCAAACTTGCCAGATAGGCTAGTTAGCCAGTGAACTATCGGTGTTGCTTTCTCGCCTTCCTTGAGTGAGCCACCGTATACTCGAGCAGCAAATATTGGACCAACGATGAATGAAAGTAGGATAGTGGTCCAGCCAATCATTCGAACTTGTTCATCCTCAGGTAGGAATGCATGCTCTAATTCGTAAATCACCTGATCGAGGAAGCTAGCCTTGTGAATAGATAGGTGGTCTGTTTCGCCTGATAGCCAATCTACCATTCCATAGAGGGCAAGTCCAAATCCACCTAGAGCGGTAATTATTGAGAGAATAACCAGAGGAGTCTTGATCCAAGGTGTCTCTTCATGGACGTGTTCTACGAGTTCATTCTTTGGCTCACCAGCGAAGGTCATGAACCACATTCGTGACATGTAGAAGCCGGTCATACCGGCAGTTGCTAGGATTAGTATTGCAGGTCCAAGTAATGCATCTGCCCCGTTGAAGTAAGCATACCATGTCTTTCCAACGATTATCTCCTTTGACCAGAATCCACCGATTAATGGAATTCCAATAATTGACATCGACCCGAACATCATCGCTGTTGCTGTTACGGGTAGTTTGCTCGCCAAGCCA
>Ga0208130_1001346_pt1 | contig 11922 bp, 10 predicted proteins | sample ETNtaG_31_FD_185771 | JGI IMG/M metagenome (GOLD analysis project Ga0208130, IMG submission 185771) | Marine microbial and viral communities from oxygen minimum zone, Eastern Pacific Ocean - ETNP201310SV78 (SPAdes) (version 2) | ecosystem: Environmental > Aquatic > Marine > Oceanic ...
GAGGCCGGCCTCCAGCAGCAGGCGCAGGGCTCCGGTGCCGCGGCTTTCCTGAAGGGCATCCCGACGGCTCTCCAAACGAGCGATTTCCCGTTCCAAGCGGGTCTGCTCTTGCTCCAGCCGGCTGCGGGTGCGCTGTTGGATGGCCAGCGATTCGGCGGTCTGCTGGAGCTCCTGTTTGCCGTCGGCAATGGCTTGCAGCAGGGTTTGCCAGGTCTCCTCCAGGGTTGCGAGCTGTTGCTGCACGGCGTCGCCGTCGGCGCCGTCCTGGTGCTGCTCCTGGGTGAGCTCTTCCAGCCGTTCCCGTTCCTGGCGCAGCCGTTCCTGCAACTGCTGCTGCTCCTCCAGTAAGGGAGCGACGCTGCTTTGCAACTCCTGCCGGCGACCGCTGCGGCGCTTCTGTTCCTCCACCCAGGCGCCGGAGCGGCCCGCCACATCCGCCAGCCGCCGGCGGGACATTTCCACTGCGGCTTCAGCGGCTTTGCAGTTGTCGTCTGCGGCGCTGAGGGCGTCCTGATGGGGATCGCGTTCCAGTTCCCGTGATTGCAGCTGCCACTGCTGGCGACGGGTGGCGAGGTCCTGGCGCTGCGCCTGCAGTTTCTGGCCTTCGTCCTGGTGGAGGCTGGCCTGGCGCTCCAGTTCACGGCTGCTGGTGTCGAGGCCAGCCAGTTCCGCCTGAACCGCCAGCAGCTGGTCTTCCCCAAGGGCCTTCACCTGCTCCTGGAGCAAGTCCAGTTCGGCCACGGCCTTGTTCAGCTGCTCTCGGCCGCTGGCAATGGCCGCGGCGTCCCTCTGTTCCTGGGCTTCCAGCGCCTGTTGGCGCGTGGCCAGATCCTTGAGGGCCTGCTGGGCGGCTTCGTAGGCCAGCACCATCTCCTGGCGGCGTCCCAGTTGCAGCCGTTCCCGCAAGTCCTGGTATTGCCGGGCCTTGGCGCAGTCCTTCTCCAACCGTTGGCGGCTGGCCAGCAGTTCCTGCTCAATGATCCGGCAGCGCTCCTGGCGCTCCTGCACGTCATCGAGCTTGCGGCGGGTCTGTTCGATCCGGGTGTCGAACAGGGCAACACCGGCCAGTTCATCGATCAGGCCGCGGCGGTCGCGGTTGCTCATCGAGACGATGCGGGTGACGTCCCCCTGCATCACCACGTTGCTGCCCTCGGGATCAATCCGAAGGCGGCGCAGCTGGGTCTGCAGCTGCTGCAGGTTGCAGGGCACCCCGTCGGCGCTGTAGCTGGAGCTGTAGGAGCCCCCCGGCATCACCCGCAGTTTGCGGGTCACCGTCCATTCCGTTTGTCCCGGTTGAATCCAGGGCCCCTCCGCTGGTGCCTCCAGGCCTTCCTCGGCGGCATCGGGTGTCCAGTCGCTCAGGTCAAAGCGGACGCTGACGGTTGTTTCAGCGGCCTTGCCGGCCTTGAGCATGCCGCTGTTGACCAGGTCCGGCAGGCGGTCAGCCCGCATGCCACGACTGGTGGCCAGGCCCAGGCAGAACAGAACGCCATCAAGGATGTTGCTTTTGCCGGAGCCATTGGGTCCGGTCACGACGGTGAATCCCTCTTCAAGAGGGATCGTCATCGCTCCGCCGAACGACTTGAAGTGCGTCAGCCCAACCTGATTGATATGAACCAACAGGATCTGGGGCTGTCAGCGAGTCGAAATTAGCGGAACCCACGAAAAGCTCAAGGGTTCGATAAGGAGCAGTGCCCGGAATTGATGCGCAGGCAGCCCTGCAGGTCGCCCTCGAGCTGCAGGGTGACGTCTGCATCCGTGGCGTTGGGGAGCACTCCGCTGTAGCTGCCGGCATGAATGCGTTCGGCCCAGCCCCGATTGCCCGAAACGGCAGCACTGCGGGGTTCCAGCCAGACCTTTCGATGGGCAGGCAGGGGAACCGCTGGTTGGGCTGCTGCGTTGAGCTGCGGCACTGTGGCCAGTCGCCAAGTTCGGCAGCTGTCCCCGTCCTCCAGCAGCAGATCGATGTGGCATCCGCTGGGGTCGTCCGGTGCTCCGGTGTGACGCAGGAGGGCGTATCGCGGCAAAGACTTTCCCTCAGCCTTCAGTCTCCCTACCCTTCTAAAGCGTCCTGCCAACGGTCTTCATGGCCTCGCCATCGCCGCAGTCCAACGGCAGATTCGAGCACCACTTCCGTGAGCGCTTTGAAAGCCTGCTGCCGACGATCCAGGAGCGCTGGCCGGATCTTGCTGAGCACACCCTTGAAGCCACACGGGGGAGTGTGGATGAGTTGGTTCGTTTGATTGAACAGAACACAGGCCTGACGCCCCAAGGGGTTCGGGAGCAACTGGAGGAGCTTCTCCACAGCGCCGGTGATCGCAGCCGCGACTGGGCCGACAGCCTGGATCCCCTCGAAGAGCAACTGGAACAGTTGCTGGATGAGTTGAACAGCACCCTGCGGCCGAAGATCGAGGCGCCTGTGCGTCAGCGACCACTGCTGGCTGTGGGTGTTGCCCTTGGTGTTGGGTTGCTGCTGGGCAGCATGCTTCGCGGGGGGCGGCGTTCCTGATGGCCGATCAGAACTCTCCCCGCGGATTTGGAGCGGCAGCTCGGGTGACCGCACTGGCGGCGTCAGTGATGGATCTGCACGTGCGGATTGCCCTGCAGGAAGTGGATCGGGAAAAACGCCGACTGATCAGCGGTGGCCTGTTCCTTGCCATCGGAGGCACGGCCATGTTCCTGGCCTTGCTGGCGGGCGAAGCGTCGTTGCTGCTTTGGATTCAGGCCCAGTGGGATCTGGATTGGATCCGCGCACTGTTGAGCCTTGCGGTGGCCAACCTGGTGCTGGCGGGCATCAGCTTGCGCATTGGCGGCCAGGTGCTGAAGGGCCCGTTCCTGCCTCAGACGTTGGAGGGACTGATGAAAACGGTGCGGGCAGTGATGGGACGGGTGTGATCAGCGGATGTCGTAGTGCAGCCAGCGGCAGTCAATGCCGCCGTTGCTCACGGGAATCCGTTGCTCGGCCTTCAGACGCAGGGCTCCCGTCAGGTTGCGATTTCCACTGAGCAACCAGAGCTTCCAACCCTTGGCCTGGCCTTTGGCGTAGTTGCCAAGCTCTCGATACAACGCCTCCAGCTCCGCTTCATCGCCGATCCGTTGGCCGTAAGGGGGATTGCACACCAACACCCCCGGCCCCTCCGGGAGGGATTGATCGCTGAAAGTGCCCGTGCAGATGCGGATGACTCCACTCAGCCCAGCGGCTTCCACATTGGCCCGGGCCTGATCGGCAATGGCGGGATCCGCTTCAATCCCCAGGAGCGCCGGAAGGGTGAGGTCCCCCCTGCGCCGTTGCCGGGCGCGATCAGCTTCTCTGTCCCAGAGCTCCGGCTGGAAATCGGCCCATCCTTCGAGGGCAAAGTGGCGCTCCAACCCCGGGGCCTGCTGCAAGGCGGCCAGGGCCGCTTCGATCAGGAGCACTCCTGAACCGCAGCAGGGGTCCACGAGGGGTTGGTTTCCATCCCAGCCCGTCAGGCGGATCAGCCCGGCCGCCAGATTTTCCTTCAACGGTGCTGCTCCCATGGCGGCCCTGTAGCCACGACGGTGCAGGCTGCCCCCACTGCCATCGAGACTCAGCTGGGCTTCTCCGCGGCCGAGGTGCAGGTGTAGGGAGAGATCGGGGTCGTCCAGATCAATCGAGGATCGCTCACCCCAGAGATCCCTTTGTGCGTCAACAAGGGCGTTTTTCACCTGCAACGCCGTGAAATGGCTGTGGTTCAGTCCTGGTGCCGTTCCAGTCACATCCACCCGGAAGGTCATCGAGGGATGCAGCCAGCGCTCCCAGTCGAGTGCTTCGCGGATGCCGTCATAGAGGTCGTCCCGGCCCTGGCAGGGGAAGCGCGCCACCTGGCGCAGCAGCCGGAAGGGCAGTCGAGCCTGCAGGTGCAGCCGGTAGAGGCAGGCCATGTCTGCCTGGAAGCTGACGGCACGCCTGCCGGGCTTCACGGCATGGGCGCCAAGGGTGCTGAGTTCGTCGCCAGCGGCTGCTTCCAGGCCTTGTGGCACAACTGCCACGGCGGATAGCCGGTTTGTTCGACCCAAGGGCGTTGTGCTCCAGGTCACCACTCCTGTCAGAATGACAGGGTCCGGCTTCGTCGGACTAGGTGATCCACACCAGTGTTTCGGACAGCGGTTCGATTCCGCTCAGCTCCATTCCCCCTCACGGGGCTGCAATGGTTTCGACGGGGCATGAGGAGGGTGACTGAAGCCTGCTCGGTGAGAGCAAACCCGTAACTGCGAACAACATCGTTCGTTTCTCCCGTCAAGCAGCCCCTGTTGCTGCCTGACCCTTTAAGGGAGATGGGGTGAAGTCAGCCTTATCACCCAAATGACCCATGGGGGCTGGAAGGCCCCTTCAACAATCACCAAAACGACTCCGCTGGAAGTGATCCCGGCGGAGAAGGTTTAGTTACGACGGAAGCGCCAAAACACGGTGCGAACATTTCTGCGAACAAGTCTCTGCCGCCTGTTCTTGTCGGCATGGACAAGGCAGAGGCGCTCGCCTTTGTCAGTCGAATGTTCGACACAGCAGCAACCGGAGCCGTCCTCTGGGGCGACGCGCTGCTGCTGAAACGGTTTCTGAGTCAGTGCAGTCGCTCTGGCAGTGCTGAGACCGTTCGCGGCTACAAGCGCGAGCTGCGCGAGTTCACGCGTTGGCGGGATCGCAATCACCCGCATCTGCACTTACGCGAGATCAACGCGGCGTTCTGCCAGGACTGGGTGTCCCAACTGCGGGAACAAGTCGAGGCAGGACACATGAAGCCTCGAACCTTCAACAGGCGCATCGCTGCAATCAGTTCGCTCTACCGCTGGGCATCAGAACCAAGCCGTTCTTCGGTCACTGGTGTGCCGCGCAATCCGATGCCACCGCGTTCGCTGCTGCATGCGCCGAAAACAACGCGGGGTCTCTCTGATGAACAGATGGGGTCGTTGATGGCGACGATTGCCAGAGCTGCTCATCTCGATCGCAACGCTGTTCGTGATTACGCCCTTGTCCGGGGCTCCTATCTCCTGGGTTGCAGAGTTTCTGAGATTGCGGGTATCAAATGGAAGGACATCGAAGTTCTCTCCGATGGCGGTCAAATTCACCTCTTTGGAAAAGGATCCAAAGCAAGGACTGTTCGAGTGTCCAGTGACACGCTCCAGCTTTTTCACGCGCTTGGCCGCGGCGAAGCTGACAGCTATGTATTTCCGAGCCCCCGCGGCAAGGGACATCTCACTCGACAAGCGATTGGAGATGTATGCCGAAAGTGGGGACGAGCCGCCGGTTTTCACGTTCACCCACACCAGCTGAGGCACAGCCATGCCACACATGCTGTGCAGAGGGGCGTGGACGTATTCACGCTTCAAGCCACCCTCGGTCACTCATCGAGCGCGACCACTGGTCATTACGTGGCTGCTAACCCTCGGGACAGCAGTTCTCTGCGTCTTGGTTAGTGAATTTATCTCTTGACAGTGACGCTTTATTAGGGCTGTATTTCAGCCCTCTAACTGTGCTCAACGCTGTTGGTTCATTGTTGAAATGGCTGTTTCTCAAAAAGCCTGACCAGTCAAAGCAACCAACGCTTAAAGAGCGTACTCAGCAGACAGTGCGTGCCGATCAAGTGGCTGAGATTCACAGAGGCCCAAAGGGTGGCTTGTATCGAATCGATGCCAACGGTAAGAAGGTTTACCTAAAGGCATCTGAACAGCCGAAGCAGGGCAAACCACGTCGAGCGAAACGGCGTCGACCTAAAGCGGCATAAACGTTGTTACCGCCTGCCCCAGCAGTGCAATTGCTGTTTACTCCAGTAGTCGAGATGAGCCGCGGCGGTTGCATAGTCGTCGCAGTAGACACGGCTGCCGTTCAACTCCGCTAAGTAGCGGATGTTGGTGTCACCCACCATCAAACGAATTGTCCCGCCTACTTTTGATCTCCAAACAAGAGAAGGGGCAAGAGACATACTCACCTCCAATTCATTTGAGAGAGAAAATATGTCGGAAGTGCCTTAAGAGGCAAGCTGCTTGTGAACGAAAATAAAGTACCTAGGTATATCTTCCCGAAATTAATTCTCGGTATTTGCCAAGAAAGCTTTAGATGGCGAAGAAAAGATGTTAATGAATGAGGGCAATCTTTGCTGACTATAAAGCCGCCAGTCACCGTAAAACAGACCTTTTTAGTGCAACTAATGTATCTATATTTATAGAGAATTAAGCGGCTTCCTTGGTGTTGAGACGTTCTCCTTTTCATGCGACTTATGGTGTGGGCGGCCAATTTGCTGGGTCAGATTTCGGTGTTTATGCGCACCAGCTCAAAACTAAAACTTTTCTTTTCTCTTTTGGCGCTAACGTAGCCACAGCACCTCAACAAAGCATTTACGAGGAACACCTGGCATGATTAACCGACCTAAGCTGAATATAGAAGCTTTTGAAATTGCACTTGAAAATGCAGGTTTGGACAATGAAGAATTAGATATCATTGAGCATATTCGATATATCGGAATATTCGATGAGCTTTCTTTGAGAAAAGCGCTCAACCTCCCAGGAAAACCCCCGGCGCTTTACCGTCTCAACAAAGCTTGCGAGAAGATAGCGGTCTCGCTACCTGAGCATACTGAGCAAATGTTGCAATGGTCTATAAGCCAAAGCCCAGATCAAATTAGCTGGATGGGTAATCTCGTATGTAGCATTGGCTTCAATGCAGATGGTGAACGCCTCGAACCCGAAAGAGGAACAGTTCTGTACCATACCTTTGTTGTTCATAAAGAGCTATTTAATGGACTTGGTATCACTTAACCATGGGGTCAGAGAATCATTGCTGTAGTTAACTTTTAATTAGACAGCTGAGTATTCCCAGAGAGAGTCGAAGTCTAATTTAATGGACTTGCGGTCGTCTGCTCTATTGGACGAGTGGTTTCTCCTCGGGCCTGAGGTACTGAAAACAGGACGCCTGCTGGCGTGAAGATGACTTGGAAACCGTCGGAATGCTGAGCAACTGATTTGGACTCGCCTTGTGGCTCTTCTGGTTCACCTGATCGCGACTCTGCAGTGGGAAGTTGAGCTAATCCCTTAGGCCAAGCGCTTGAACATTATTGGGTATTTACGCTTAGTGACGGATTTGCATTAATTGAGAATGTTTATCACTATCAATAAGAGCCCTTTTGGGGCATGATTGCTAGGTCGTCCTTGGACGGGATCGACGGGCCAATGCATTCTTCTCTTTCGTTGAATCAGCGAAAGAGGAGATGGCCCCTTTGATCTATTGACATGTAACTTTTGTGCGAAAATTCCGCATCAATGCCTCGCTGCGTTCTATAAATAATGAACCGTCCAAGGTCAGTGAGAACCCCGGCTATGCCGGGGTTTTTGCTTCTTGGGAGACCAGCATGATGACGATACAGGTGCCGACTAAAAACAACGCTCCTATGCAGTGAAGACATTCACCTACGGATTAGGAGCCTGAGTATCTGTTGTCTATACGGTCTCTCTACGTCTTGCTTGTCGTACTCCTCAGTGCCTGGGTGCTGGGGGCTGCCCTCCATTTGAGCACTGGATTGGCAGGATGATGAGTCCGTTGAGCAATGGCGGCTCTATCATTGAGTTTCCTTTGTGGTACCTGCATCCTTGGAGGTGCGGAGGTGCAGTGTCGTCTTGCTGCCTGATCTATCAATACAGGGATGAAGGGAGAGGGAGATGGGTTGATCAGCGATCTGAGCGTATTGCTGGATAAGGGTCCACGAACCTTTGCTTTGGTCAAGCTCTGTCGTGATTAAGGACCCGATCTTTCAGAAAGCTTTGAAAATCATCATCTGGTGGTGGCGGCTTCAGCTGGCGATCAATGCTCCCTTTGGACTGCTTTGGATGGCAGACAAGACAAACCAAGCTGTTCGCGCCTTTGACATGTCAGTACTCGCAGCGCTTCATGCGGAGTGGTTCGATCCAATGATGGGATTGCTTGAGGGCTCAGACCCCGCGCGCTAGCTCGTTACAGTCGTAGAAATCGTAAGCAAAATATCAAACAGACTTTTCAAGAGTTGGGTGTTTGCCTGTATTAGTAGCGGAATATTTTTTGTAGAGGAACTTCTGAGATGAATCAAATGAAAACTTGTGATGTGATTAGCCTCACACCCGGCACCCTGCCTTCTTCGTTAGAAGTGAATCGAAAGTGATCCTTCACGACTTTGAATAAAAACAGAAAGAAGTACACCTATCCACAGGGTTTCCCAGGATGGTTGTCGTTAGTTCCTGTTGAAGAGATTGAAGACATCATCGGGATGGATGCATTCAACAAGCTTGTTGTGAAGTTTAGGGAGGAAGAGCTTGGGACCTACAAAAACTTCTCAAACAAGTTTTGAAAAGAACTAGTTAAGTTTATTGCGATTAACTCCATGACTGCGGCCTGTTCTTAAGAGCCGCTGGCGGCTGCTAAATGAGCCGTGCCAACGTTGATGCAAGCGAAAACGCTGAACTGGCTTCCCACTGAAGAAGAGAAGCCAGTGTCGCTCCAGCGCCCAATGGAAATTGCCTCTTCCATTGGATGGAAGGCTCATCCGACTGAAACTTCCGTTGACACCCTCGCCCCGGCTGGCGCTGCAGTGCCGTTCAGATGACGCGATGGCAGCGGCCAAAAGAGACGTACCAACGTGGTGGACTTTCGTTAGCAGGAAAAGACTTCTCTCTCCAGAGCATCCAGGAGCTTCAGGATTTTCTTCATCATGCCCTTGGTGCAGGAGGCTGGGTGAGAGAGCCGTCGGATGAGGAGCCCTGCAGACAGCTGAGAATACAGCCGCGGATTTAGGCACTGACGTGAGAATCCCGGACAATACCGGCGGGCGAAACGTGCCACCTGCGGCCGTTGCGCGGAAAACGGTGCCAACTCATTCGGCAAAAAATTCGCCGGTGTCTTCAAAGCTGGTTGGTACGCCGATCATCTGAATAAGGTCGAGCAAAGGTCAAACAGATCACTAGGCGACGTGATGAGAGATATGGGCAGGTAGAAGCGTTGCCCCTAGAACCTGTTGAGCCATACCAGCCTGAATTTGGAGATCAAGAAGTGGATCGTCCGACCTCTTAAGGCTCTCTTTTTCGCAGACAAGAAGGCATTCTTCTGGCTCAAGGCCAAGCTTGGCTGGACTGAATACCAGATGGCTGCCTTGGTCTGGGTGAAGGGCCTCGTCATCGGCCTGTTGTTGGGTTGGTGGCTTCTTTGAACTTCACCGCTCTGCTCATCGTCTTGGGTTTGGGACTTGATCCAACGGGCATTACGGCTCAGCTGAATGATGGCGGCATCTATGACAACTACTCAGACTTCGAAGCCTGCAACGACTTTCTGGCTGGTGATCAGAACATCGAGGATGAACGCTGGGACATTGACTTCGGCAAATGCCTGGACCGTTGGCCTGAGCTCGGCTAGGTGATAAGAGATGGCATCTAGTGACGAGATCCGTGCGGTCTTTGCTGACCCACAAGTGGATGGCATGGATGCCCTCTACAAAGCCATCGGCTGGTTCCTCAAAGATGGGGCTGACTTCGACCGTGCTTATCAACTGGTGATCGAGGCCAGTGGTGTTGAGGCAGCGACGTGGATCACCTTCTGCGTTAGGTGCGCTACGAGGTTTGATGACACACCTGAGGAATCGGAGTTCCTGTCCGTGCTGGAGCAGATGACTCGTGAGCACATGGGCATGGACTGAGACAGGCGAAGCCACCACCGCAGCCCTGCGTGGATGACCTCGCGTGCTCCCCGCCTTCATGTTCAAGGAGCACCCTTGTCTTAGCTCTGGTGATCCACGGCCTGAGCGTCTATTGCTACTGAGGCCAGGTGATCGGATACGTCCAGGTGTTCCCATTCAAAAAAGTTCGGGAAGAAGCAGAGAAGAAAGTTCACGTGGCAGAAAGGCGAAAAATCCCCCGCCTCTTGGAGCTTTTATTGAAATGACCTTCCGATAGCTATTGGTGATTGCAGCTAGGAGGTTGCACCAGAGAATTAGTTCAGTAGTGGGGGGTGTATCAACTGTTCCGTTTTAGGGACTACATTTCCCTGATGAGTGTTTTTACTTATCAAAAGCACTCGTGATACATATTTCACAGGTCTTTGTCAGTAAATTCACCGTCTTCTTTGGGTAGTGTCGCCATAATTTGACGAAATACAAATTGTGATGGAAATCGAATTGCAGACAATTCTTGAAAAATGCACCAAAGAGGAGCGTGAGGTTATCGAGAGGTGGTTCAATAATTTTCAGGCTATCGAGCTTTCCAAGTTCAACGGCATTTCTATTGCAAGAGGCGCTTCGAACGCCTGCCAATTAAATTAGAGGTTTTCCTAGGGAGCTTTCCTGCCTCTAATTTTGACAAGAATGGAAAAAATGTTGCAATATTTCTGTGATTATTTCCTCTTTATTCGGTGATCAAATCTAATTCACTTGCATGAAAATTATTGGTATTGTTGCCGCCATCCGTTCCTTGCAATCCATAGTAATTGCCTTTCTCGAACCTGACGGTAATTGGATACCTTGATTTCGTGGGCTCTTTCTCTCGAGAAGCTACAATTCCTATTTCATTATACCAATAAGATTCCTTTCGCTTTACACGGACCTTTGAACCCTTTTGGATTTCAGTCATGATTGATCAACAAAAAATAAGACACTTGAATAGCGTGATTTGGTCAAGCATGTAATTTTGCTAGACCAGAAATTTCCAGAGTCTTCTGTGAACTGCATAGCGGGTCCACAATAATAATGACAGTGCAAGGGAACCAAAAAAGGTCAGCTCCATTCCCCAGATGACGGTATTTTCGACACCTAGGAAATCTATGGTGTGAAAGAAACTGCCTGCCATGAAGAATAAAAATCCATAGAAGCGAAAGTGTCGAGGTAGCTCAAATGAGGCTTGCTTTGAACTATTCATTTTACGTTAAGACCTCTGTTTAAAAGCACCAGCCAAACGCCAGCAATAGTAAGCATTGCTGGCAGGCCTGCAATGAAAATACTGGGATCTGATTGCCTAGTGTTGATGATCCAATACACGCCCCAGCCCCATGTGAGAAGAAAAATAAGGTTGAGACGAAGCTTTGAAGAAAGCTGAGTGATCAACACTCCCCCAATGCGACGATTGAAAGATGGTGTTTCAGTGTTAGACATGGTTACGAGCTTCTTGCTTATCCTGATACTTGGCTAGTCCACTGTCGTATCAATTGCTCTATGTGTATCGATCTACATGGCTAAAAAGAGAGTTCAATTGATCAATAACTCTTGTCCTATTTGTTCAGGCCAAATCAGCGACGTCGCCGTCGTCTCCATCAGGGTCCCTGCGCCAATCACAGCGAGTACCAGAAGCAGTATCCACTTCATTGAAAAACCTCAAAAAAAGACCCCCTCTCAGGGGGGGATTTCCGTGTCCTCATGGTGAGAACGACAGGCGCTTGTACATCAATGGTTCAATGAGCCCATGCCTCCCTTAGTGGAAGACCGCGAAGAAGGGGAAAGCTGTGACCAAAACAGTGATTGCGATGAAAGACCAAATAAGCATCAATCCAATGCTGTGTTGAGTGGTCTCATGAAGGGTGGGAGCGCGTGTTGCCATGGCCCTCAATGGTTGCTCTCCAACCCCTAGCGCCGTCATTGGAGTGAAGGCATCCGGAGAACAACCTATGGCTGGTCTCGGATCATTGCCCAATAGCCATGGTTGGCCAAAGGGAGCCAAGTGCTGTGTTCCCACCGACGCAAATCGCTGCCACAAGCACTCCGAAGTAAAAGAGCTTGAAGTACCCAAGACGTGTTTCGGGTACCCAAACATCAATTTCCTCTTTTGGCATCACCCCATCCCGATCTGAGAAAGGATCCCTTGACCGGTGAGTAGCTCAGTGCCAAGACCAATGATGAAACCCATCATTGCCAGGCGGCCATTCCAGGTTTCAGCGAAATACGAGAAGCCGAACTTGCTGTCCAT
>Ga0208130_1001347_pt1 | contig 11919 bp, 12 predicted proteins | sample ETNtaG_31_FD_185771 | JGI IMG/M metagenome (GOLD analysis project Ga0208130, IMG submission 185771) | Marine microbial and viral communities from oxygen minimum zone, Eastern Pacific Ocean - ETNP201310SV78 (SPAdes) (version 2) | ecosystem: Environmental > Aquatic > Marine > Oceanic ...
TTTAAAGAATTATACTGTTGCAGCAAAATCAGGAACTGTTGAGCTTGTAAGTACTGAAACTAAAGAAGATTATAAAACGATAAGAGAAGTTGAGGATCAGAGAGATCATGCAATAATTATAGCTTTCGCTCCAATACCAAACCCAAAATATGCGATCAGTGTTGTAATAGAAAATGGAGAAAGTGGTGGTTCGGTTGCAGGTCCGGTAGCCATTGAGGTCTTAAACAGTCTTATAAAAAATGAATAGATTATTAAAAGTATTAAAATCCAAGATCTATTTCGATCAATATCTTTTTATCTCTATAACTATATTATCGATTATGGGTTTGTTGTTTTTATATAGCGCTTCTCAGGAAAGTTTCGAAACCATCGTGAAGCAATCTTTGTTTGTTGTTTTTGGCTTAATTCTTATGTTTATCTTAAGTCAAATAGAACCAGATTTTTATAAAAATAATGCCTTATTATTTTTAATAATATCAATTGCATTAATTCTTCTTACTATGGTTTTTGGCAAAGAGGTTAATGGTGCAAAAAGATGGTTAGACCTTGGATTTTTTACATTGCAATCTTCAGAGATTGTTAAAATTTCATTGCCAGTTTTCTTAGCAGCCTATCTATATAACAAGCCTCTGCCAATTAGTTTACTAAATACTTTAATAAGCATGGTCGTGATTATTATTATAGTTAATTTGGTTAGAATACAACCAGATCTTGGCACTAGTTTAGTAATTTTCATAGCTGGCCTATATATATTATTTTTGGCTGGCCTAAGCTGGAGATTTATCGGCGCATCATTTACTATCTTAATTCTATCTATTCCTTTTATTTGGAACAACTTTCTAGAGCCTTTTCAAAGGCAAAGAATTCTTACATTATTGGATCCAACCTCTGATCCATATGGGTCTGGATGGAATATAACCCAATCAAAAATTGCAATTGGGTCTGGAGGAATACAAGGTAAGGGATATGGATCGGGGTCTCAAGCACACCTTGATTTTCTGCCTGAAACAGAAACGGATTTTATTTTTGCAGTTATAGCAGAGGAATTTGGTTTTATTGGAGCATGTATATTAATGGTTACATTCTTTTTTATAATACTTAGGTGTTTTTACTTAGCAGTAAATGCTAGAGATAGATTCTGTAGACTAACAATCGGAGGATTAAGCCTTTTATTTATATCAACAATTTTTATTAACTTGGCTATGGTTGTTGGAATAATTCCAGTAGTGGGTATGCCACTTCCATTCATAAGCAAAGGTGGCTCATCTTTGTTATCATTCTATATAGCATTTGGGATTATAATTTCTATGGCTACTCATAAAAAATTAATGCAAAAATGAAAATATTACTATTATTTATATCAATAACATTAAGCCCTATTAGCACTGCTGATTATTCTAATCATGAGGATAGCAAAGAAGTCATAGATGAGCTTGTTAATATTCATGGATTTGAGGAATCTTTTGTTATCGAAGTTTTAAAAAATGCAAAGAAAAGAAATGAAATGCTTGTATCGGTAGCAAATCCAGCCGAAAAAACTAAAACATGGGATGAGTATAAAGAAATTTTTTTAGAGAAAAAAAGAATTGCAAATGGAAAAAAATTTATAAAAGAAAATATTAAAACTCTTGAAAGAGCTGAAAAAGAATTTGGTGTTCCCAAAGAAGTGATAACTGCAATTTTAGGTGTTGAAACTCGATATGGTCGAATTATGGGAAGATATAGAGTCATTGATAGCCTTGCAACTTTAGGCTTTGACGATCCTAGAAGATCAAAGTTTTTCAGAAGTGAATTGATACAATTTTTTCTTCTTACTAGAGAAAACAATCTAGACATTTTTGAAACCAAAGGATCTTATGCTGGAGCCATGGGTTATGGTCAATTTATATCCTCTAGTTATAGAGCTTATGCAATTGATTATGATGGCGATCAATATGCAGACTTATTTAATTCTGTTGATGACGCAATTGGCAGTATTGCAAATTATCTAAAGATACATGGCTGGAAAAGAGACGGAAATATTGTCACTGAGGTTTATCCAAATAATGTAAGAAAGTTTTATAAGCCGCACGAGTCTTTGACAAGATTTTTGCCATTGTCATTTAATGAGAACGGGCAAGAGCTGCATTTTATTGCTGATGATAATTTTTACGCTATTGCTAGATATAATATTAGTGATGTTTATGCAATGGCGGTGTATTATTTGTCAGAAGAATTTAAAAAAATATAGAAATTAAAATGAAAAAAATATTATTATTAGCGTTAATCTCAACAAATTTTATTTTAAGTCAGAGTTTTGTTCCAAACCCACCTGATCTTAATTTGAAAAGCTACATTCTGATTGATCCAAATACTAACCATGTCATTGCGCAATCTAATTCAGATGGTCAAATAGAGCCTGCAAGTATGACAAAGGTTATGACAGCCTATGTTGTTGCTGACCAGATCAAGAACAACTTAATCAGTCTGGATGATGAAGTTCTTATTAGTGAAAAAGCTTGGAAGATGGGTGGCTCAAAAATGTTTATAGAAGTTGGTAAAAAAGTTACTGTTCTAGATCTCTTAAAAGGAATTATGATTCAATCTGGAAATGATGCATCTGTGGCTATTGCAGAATATGTTGGAGGAAGTGAAGATGGCTTTGTAGATCTCATGAATTCTTATGCAACAGCAATAGGAATGAAAAGCACTAATTTTAAAAACTCAACAGGTTTACCTAGCGAGGGTCATTTAACTTCTGCAAGTGATTTAGCTCTTTTAACTTCTGAATTTATAACAAATTTTCCAGATATATATCTGTTATTTAAAGAGAAAGAATTTGAATATGGTGGAATTTCTGGAAATAAATATAACAGAAACAAACTTCTTTGGAGAGATGAAACCTCTGATGGTGTAAAGACTGGTCATACGTCATCTGCAGGCTACTGCTTAATTGGTTCTGCTAAACGGGCAAATATGAGATTAATAACCGTAGTAGCTGGCAGTGATAGTGCTAATAATAGTTTTTCAGATACACAAAGATTGCTTGAATATGGATTTAGATTTTATGCTACTCAAAAATACTTTGAAGTTGATAAAGAATATACAATTTCTGAAGTTTGGGGTGGCAAGTCTGACACTGTAAGTTTGGGTGTTGCAGAGGATATTTCTATAACTCTACCAAGAACGAGTTTTAAGGATGTAAAAGTCAATTACAATATAAAAAATAATATTCAAGCACCTATCAACAAAGGACAAGAAATCGGAACACTTGAAATTATAAGCAATGATGAGGTGATCACAACTTCTAATCTTGTTGCTTTAGAAGACGTTGAAGCAAAAGGTTTTTTTGGTAGATTGTGGTCTAGATTTGTTCTATGGCTTTACGGACTTTTTGGAATATCTTAAATGGATAAAATCCATGCTGTTTATAACAGTAGATTTAATTATCTTAATGAAATAAAAATATCACCTCTAAGCAGAGCTTATACCTTTTCTGACAGCGTTTATGAGGTCGTACCTTTTTGTAATTCTAATTTGATAGCTTTTGAAAGCCACATTGATAGACTTGAAAAAAGTTGTGACGCTTTGAATTTATCATTAGATACAAAAAAAACTTCTGGTGAAATAATTGATTTAATTTCTAGGAGTAAATTGATTGATGGCTATGTTTATTATCAAGTATCAAGGGGAATTGATCCAATAAGGTCACATATTTTTGATGAATCACTTACCACCGAAACATTCGGTTATGTAGTAGACCATACTTTTAAATCTCAGAAATTAAAAGTAATGATTTGCGATGATTTAAGGTGGCAAAGATGCGACATTAAATCTACTTCATTACTTGGAAACGTATTGAGCATGAATGAAGCAAGGAATCATGGTTGCGATGAGGTAATTATGCATAAAAATAATTTAATTACTGAGGGCGGAGCATCAAATATTTTTTTTGCAAATAATGACACAGTTTTTACTCCATCATTATCGAATAATATTTTGCCTGGTATTACTAGAGAGCTGCTGATAAATGAAATAAAGAACTTGGGTATAAAAATTGTGGAGGGCAATTTTGAGTTGAAAGAATTAGAGACTGCTCATTCAATTTGGCTTACTAGCTCAACAAAAGGGCTTGCACAAGTTACAGAAGTTATTAATTTAGAGACCAAAGTTGTTGAGGATCATAATCTTTTTAAGAAATGTGAACAAATATTTTTTAAAAAGTTTTTAAGCGGAAGTTAAATCAATAATCATATTATCAATCTCTTGCCAGAACTGATCTTTTGTTATTCCTGCCAAACCCTTTGATGCCAAATCTAGCTCGTATATTTTTTTTTGAAGTGGCATTAATTTTTTAAGCGTATTTTTTTTTATAAAATTTATATATGCTGGTATTTTGCTTTTCCAAATTCCAGCTTTTTCAAAAGCAGCATTTTTATTTTGATAATAGCTTATGGAAGTGGTAATTATTTTCCCCATAATAAAAATTAGTAATGGACCATAATGTTCATCATTCTTCTTTATAGATTTAGCAATTCTTAAAGCAAAATCTGTATCCAATTCTATTACCTTATCTTCTAATTGATATGGTAAAAACTCAGCGTTTTCTGAGCTTATATTTTGATTTTCACTTTCCTCAGAATAAGTTAATTTTAGGAGATTAATTTCATTATTTTGAGCAATCAAATTCCCAGAATACATATCTGAAATCCTTTCAGCATAATCTTTTGCACTTCTTTCAGGCATAAAATTTAATTTATTTTTTACCCATATCTTTTCCTCAAAAGATTTGAGCTTATTGCATTGAACAATCAAAGCTGAGTTATTCATTTTAGTTACCCATTTTGTTTTTTGATTAATTTTTTCTAATGCTGATCTTATGACGATAACAATGTTATCTAATTTATCTATATTTTCGATTTCAAAGATATTTGAAATTTCTTTAGGAATCTTCCCACCATTATGAAGAATTTCTATGATTGTTTTTGAACCAAATAATGAACCGCCTGCATTTTTAATTATGGTTTCTTCAATATTTTTAAAATCTTTTTCAAAAATAGTTTCTCTTTCTGTATAACCCTTCTCTTGATAATATTCATTAACTAGATCTGCGGAATTATTTTTTAATACAATTTCTGATCCAAATATAAAAAATATTTTATTGGACTTATCGATATATTTTTTTAATGCAGTTGCCTCACATATCAATTAGACTCACCTCTAAAATAATTTGATTAAACAAGTCTTCAAGTATTTCATCTTCTATAAAAGATATCATTTCCTGTTCTGCAAGAGGGTTTAATTCAATTGAACCAAATCTTTTGATGCTCATTAATGTTTTGTTTTTAACCTTATCATTATTATTTATTGATATCTTAATAGAGGATTTAATTTCGCTTTCTAACGCTCTCAAGGAATTACCTGAATATAAATCATATTGGTTTGATATATAACTACTTATGTAAATCTGTATATTCTTATCTTGGCTATTCTCAGGTTTTAATTTCAATGTTGAGTTGATTTTGGTTTGTAATGATTTAGGAGTACCTGAATCAAAAGTAATCAAATAACTATTATCATTAATTTTTGCTTGTTGATATTGATTCATGGCACAGCCTTGAAAAAATATTAGAGTCATCAAAAGAATGCTTAAGTTTATTTTTTTTCTCATTTTTTATAATAAGTATATTAGAAATTGCGGATTAGAGCTTAGATTACAAAATTTATAAGTTTTTCTTTAACATATATCGTTTTCTTAAGCTTTGATGAGCCTATGAAATTATTTACATTTTCTACGTTTAGCGCCATTTCTTCAATTTCTTCTTGTTCGGTGCTTTTATTTACTTTTAATTTACCTCTTACTTTTCCGTTAACCTGAATAATTAATTCAAATTCCTCAATTTCTAACAAACTCTCATTTACCTCTGGCCATGAGCTCTCAATGTCAAAATCTTCTCCGTAAAAGTTACTCCATAAATATTCGCAAATATGAGGAGCAATTGGAGAAAGCATTTGTAATATAAATAATATAGCTTCATCAAGGCAATATTTTTTTGAATCAGAAGTTTTAGAATCTTTAAAATCTTCAGGTATAGAATTTAATAATTCCATTATTCCTGCAATTGCTGTGTTGAAAGAAAATCTCACTTCATAATCGTTTTCTACTTTTTTTAATGTTGCATGAGATTTCCTTCTTAAAGCAAGCTCCTCTTTAGAAAAATCAAATTGACCATCTAATTTGCTATATTTTCTTGCACTAATTAGATTCCACACTTTTTTTAGAAATCTAGCTGAACCCTCTACAGAGGATTCACTCCATTCAAGGCTTTGCTCTGGGGGAGATGTGAACATCATATAAAGCCTAACAGTATCAGCCCCATATTTTTCAATATATGGTTGAGGGTCGACTGTATTACCTTTTGATTTGGACATTTTTGCACCATCTTTTAATACCATTCCTTGAGTTAATAGTCTCTTAAATGGTTCATCGCCTTCGACTAAACCAATATCCCTTAAAGCTTTATGAAAAAACCTTGAATATAAGAGATGCAATATAGCGTGTTCAATTCCACCAATATAGAGATCTACTGGGAGCCAATATTTAGTGTTTTCATCAAATATTTCATCTTCATTATCCGCTGATGTAAATCTAGCGTAATACCATGAAGAGTCCATAAATGTATCAAAAGTATCACTTTCTCTTCTAAGACCCTCTTTTGATGTTAAAAATTTTTCATTTTGACTTAACGGAATTGGAGGCCCACCCTCTTTTAATTCCGGAAGTTTAACAGGCATATCCTTTTCATCTACGACACTTGGAACATCGTCATCATATATAACAGGAATTGGACAACCCCAATATCTTTGTCTACTTACACCCCAATCTCTTAATCTAAATTGTATTAGTTCTTCACCCAATTCTAACTTTGTAAGCTCATTTACTATTTTCTTTGATGCGCTATCAGATGACATCCCATTAAATTTTTTTGAATTTATAAGTTTTCCTTTTTGTAAAATTGGAAGGTCATTAATATCAGCTTCAATTACTTGCTTAATGTCCAAATTATATTTAGTTGCAAATTCATGATCTCGAGCGTCATGAGCAGGTACTCCCATGACAACGCCAGTGCCGTATTCTAGCAAAACAAAATTCCCAATCCATACAGGAATTTTTTTACCTGTTAAAGGATGAACAACTTTTATGTTGGTATCTATTCCCAGCTTATCTGCTTTGGCAATATCTGCCTCCGCAGCTTTAATCTCTTTACATTTTTCTAAAAATTCAAATATCTCTTTATTGCTTTTTGCTAAGTTAATTGCAAGCGCATGATTTGGAGAAATAGCAAGAAAGGAAACCCCAAATATAGTATCTGGTCTTGTAGAGAAAGTGGTCAGAAATTCTTTAGAATCATCTATCTTGTATTTAATTTCTGCACCATTGGATTTACCAATCCAATTTCTTTGCATTCTTTTAACATTCTCAGGCCAATCAAGATTTTCTAATGAATCAAGAAGCTCTTCTGCATAATTAGTGATTTTTATAAACCATTGTTCGATCTCTTTAATTTCTATCTGGGCACCTGATCTCCATCCTTTCCCATCAATTACTTGTTCATTTGCTAAAACTGTTTGATCAACAGGATCCCAGTTGACTAAAGATTTTTTTCTATAAACCAAGCCAGCATCAAACAATTTTTTAAATATAAACTGCTCCCATTTATAATAATTTGGTTCACAGGTTTTTAGTTCTTTTGACCAGTCATAACTTAACCCAAGAGATTTAAGTTGAACCTTCATATTCTCTATATTTTGATTTGTCCATTCTTTTGGGCTTACTTTATTTGCAATAGCTGCATTTTCTGCTGGTAACCCAAATGCATCCCAGCCCATAGGCTGAAATACATTAAAATTTCTCATTCTTTTATATCGAGAAATCACATCTCCAATGGTGTAGTTTCTAACGTGCCCCATGTGAAGTTTTCCGGAGGGGTATGGAAACATTGATAAACAATAATATTTCTCTCTTTCATCAACCTTAGTGACATATTTGTTTTGTTTATCCCACCTTTCTTGGATATCTTTTTCAATTGACTGAGGGTTATAATTTGAACTCATTTTTATTGTTAATTTATGATGTAGCTATATTTTTACTTGTATCTAATCCGTACTATCCTGAGAGTTATTATCTTTTGAAATTTTAATATCATCAGATTGCTTTGATATTCTTACAGACTCATCTCCTTGACTTACTTCAATTTCTTTCAGATTTGATTCCTCTAACATTTCGATAAGCGTCTTAATCTTTCTTATATCCATAATTTTACCTATTTAAATTTAATGCTTCATTTAAAGCTAACTCATACCCTTTAACTCCATGACCGCTAAATACTTGTTCAGCTATATCGCTAAAATATGATTTTTTCCTAAAATCCTCTCTTGATTCGACGTCAGAAATATGAACTTCAAAAAAAGGAATTTTTACTGCTAATAGAGCATCCCTTAAAGCTACACTTGTATGAGTGTATCCAGCAGGATTAAAAATTATTGCATCAACCTTTTTGTTTAATGAATTTTGTATTACATCAATAAGCTCATGTTCCGCATTGCTTTGATAAAAATCTATTTTACAATTATTTCTTTCTGCAATTATTGCAAGCCTATTTTCAATATCTTTAAGAGAATCAGATCCATATATATCCTCTTCTCTCAATCCAAGCATATTGAGATTAGGGCCATTTAAAACTAATATGTTCATATAAGCGATTTTAACAGAATTTATATGTAATTATAAGAATTTAGTATATATTTGTACTTTGAACAGGATAACAAAAACCTTTTTCTGAACAACCCTGATAATATATTTTTGTGTTGAAACTGTCTTGTATGGCTTTAAAAGAAATTTTATATAGATTTTTTATTATTTTGGTTTTTCCAAAAAACTCATCCTCATGTTCTAATATATTGCCTTCAAGATGCTTGAAAAAAATCTCATTTTCTTCTTGTTTTACAGATATTGAATTTAGATATAAGTAGTAATCTTCTTTTATATTCCATAAAGCTATAATGTTTCCATCCTTTTTACTGAAACTAAGTCCAAAAGCTTCTTGTGCTGGAAGAATCTCATTATCTTTCTCTAAAAATAAAAATTTTTCTTCAGCAAGCATTCCTAAACTAGTTACATAAATGAAGAATATAAATATTAAGCGTTTCATTAATATGTAGAATAAACTTCACCAAATACAAAGTGAAGCAAAACTTTTGATTATAATTAACCAGATATGATTAGAAATTTTTTTATAAATCTTTTTTTCTTAATTCCTTTATGGTTGTTAAAGCTCATATCTATTTTTAAAAAAGATATTAAAAGAAAATTTATTTTTGATATACAGTCTAAATTTTTCTTATCTCTTATACCTAAGTTTGACATCCATGAAGTTACTGATGAAGAAATTCCAAAAATAAGGAATCTTATAGAAACAAAAAGAAAAAATTTAAATCTCTCTAAAAAAGCAAAAAGGCCTGTCAAAAGAAATGATCATCTAATTGGAAAAGATAAGAATCTTTTAATTAGAGAATATACTCCTTATCAAACCGATAATAAAAACATAATTTTATTTTTTCATGGTGGTGGGTATGTATTAAATTCTGTAGAAACTCATGATCATACTGTGGCGTATTTTTCAGAAAAGCTTAGAACAAAAATTTATTCCTTAGATTATTCCTTGTCACCGGAATATAAATTTCCTCATGCATTGAATGAAGGCATTTTAGTTATAGACTGGTTAAAAAATCGTGGTACAGATATTAACAACATAAGCTTGTGTGGAGATAGCGCTGGAGCTCACCTTGCTGCATCAATAACTCATTATCTAGCAAATCAAAATCAAGAAAATATCCATAGTCAATTTTTAATATATCCTATGTGCGACCCTAGTTGTGATTATGAATCCTATGAATTATTTAAAGATAAATATTTATTAACAAAAAAGGCTATGCAATGGTTCTGGGAAAAATTTAAATACAACAATAAAGATGAGTCAATGGATACTTTCAATTTATTGTTATATAAAGGAGTGCCAAAATTACCAAAAACAATTATAGTTACTGCTGGTTTTGATCCTTTGTCAGATGAAGGTGAAAATTATGCTTTTTTACTTCATCAAAGCGGCACTTCTGTGAAACAATTACATTATCCATCTTTGTTTCATGGATTTGCATCCATGACACGATTAAAGGCTGCAAAAAAAGCAGTGAATGATTTTTTACACGAATATAAAAAAATACTATGAAAAATATTGTTGAAGTCAGAAATTTAGGCATTGATTTTAAAGTTAGGGACGGATTCTTTAGAGCTGTAGATAATATTAGTTTTGATATTCAAACAAATAAGACTTTAGCTTTAGTGGGAGAATCTGGGTCTGGTAAATCAGTAACCGCAATGTCTATTATGCAACTCTTACCAGTTCCCCAAGCAATATATTTAAAAGATTCATCTATTAAGTTCAATGATAAACAAATAATTAATGCTTCTAAGAAAGAACTCTTATCAATAAGAGGCAACATAATTTCAATGGTATTTCAGGAACCAATGACTTCACTAAATCCTTATCACAAAGTTGGAAATCAAATTACTGAATCAGTGCTTTTACACACCAATGTTTCAAAAAAACAAGCTAAAGATGAAGCAATAGAACTAATGAAATTAGTTGAAATAGATGAAGTGCAAAGAAGATTTAATTCTTACCCTCATGAACTATCAGGAGGACAAAGACAAAGGATTATGATAGCAATGGCGTTGGTAAATAAACCAAAACTATTAATCGCAGACGAGCCAACAACAGCTCTGGATGTTACCATTCAGGCTCAAATTCTTGACCTTATGTCAAAATTAAAAAAAGATTTAGGTATGTCAATCTTATTTATTACTCATGACTTGGGTTTGGTTAAGGAGTTCTCTGATCAGGTATGCGTAATGCAAAATGGAAAAATAGTTGAAAGCGGAGACACTGAAAGTGTATTTGATAATCCTCAACATGCCTATACCCAAAAACTATTAAGCGCCGAACCTGAGCCAAAAGAAGATATCAATAATAATGAAGATCCGCTTATTGAAATAAATAATTTAGATGTTTATTACGATATGCCACGCATAAACTTTTTAAAGAAGAATAGGTTCCATGCCGTTAAAGATACATCATTAAATATTTATAAGAATACAACCATAGGATTAGTAGGCGAATCAGGATCTGGTAAATCTACACTTGGGAAAGCAATTGCAAATCTAACGAAGTTTGAAGGAGAAATTAGTTTTAATGGAAAGCAAATCAAGGATTCATCAAAAGAAATAAAAAAACACATACAAATAGTTTTTCAGGATCCCTATGGCTCATTGTCGCCAAGAATGACTGTTGGAGAAATTATTGGGGAGGGTCTTGGAGTTCATTTCAAATTATCAAAGGCTGAAACACAAAAACGTATTGATAAAGTACTTGCAGATGTTGGAATTGATTTAAATGCAAAAAATAAATATCCACATGAGTTCTCTGGAGGACAGAGGCAAAGAATTGCAATAGCAAGATCATTAATAATGAATCCTTCTTTTATGATTTTAGATGAACCAACCTCAGCTCTAGATAGATCAATACAAATACAAGTGATTAATTTATTAAAAGATATCCAGGATGAATATAAATTAACGTATCTGTTTATAAGCCATGACTTAAAAGTTATCAGGTCTATGTCAGATTATATTTTTGTTATGAAAGATGGAAAAATAGTAGAATCTGGCCTTTCTGATGAGGTTTTTGATTACCCAAAAGAAAAATACACTAAAAAATTGCTCTCAGCTGCGTTAAGATACGCATCCGATTGAGAAAATGTTTTAAAAATGAGTTCAAGAAAATACTCCAAAGATCTAGTTGATGGACCTAACCAAGCAGC
>Ga0208130_1001350_pt1 | contig 11908 bp, 15 predicted proteins | sample ETNtaG_31_FD_185771 | JGI IMG/M metagenome (GOLD analysis project Ga0208130, IMG submission 185771) | Marine microbial and viral communities from oxygen minimum zone, Eastern Pacific Ocean - ETNP201310SV78 (SPAdes) (version 2) | ecosystem: Environmental > Aquatic > Marine > Oceanic ...
AACTTGATTACATCGGGATACTCATCTCTCATGTAAATATATACATCAGTAGCCTCAATAACCCATGCAGCAATTAGCATTCCTTCAAGAAATCGATGTGGATCTCTGGTAAGATAGTGATGATCTTTGAATGTTCCAGGCTCGCCTTCATCTCCGTTTATAGCCATTAGTCTTGGTTGTTTTTCAGCTCTAACAAATCTCCATTTCTTACCTGTTGGAAAACCTGCTCCACCTAAACCTCTTAGACCTGAGGACTCCATTTCTTCAATTAAGTCCATTGGATTTTTTTTATTTTCTAAACAGGATTTTAAAAGATCATAGCCGCCCGATTTAGTATAATTTTCAAAATCAATATAATTAGGTATTGATGGTTTAATATCTTTTGTATCAATAGCTGTTTTAATTTTCTCTATATTGGCATTAGTAAAATGTTTTTTTCCCACTTCAACTACAGGTGCTTGATGGCAGCGCCCCATACAAGGTGCTCTGACAACTCTTATACTTTCATCTTGTGAAAAATTATTTTTAAGATCTTTTTGTAATGACTGACATCCATTCATTTCACATGTTATGCCATCACATACTCGAATTGTCACTTCAGATGGAGAAACATTGTCATCTTTAAAAATATCAAAATGAGCATAAAATGAAGCAACTTCATATATTTCAGTTAAAGGTAAATTAGTTAGTTCTGCAAGAGCAGCAAGGTATTTTGGTTTAAGACATTTATAATTATCTTGGATTAAGTGGAGACACTCAATAAGCATATCCCTTTGACGTAAATAGTCTGGCGGTATTAAATTTTTTAATTCATTAATTGAATGTTCATCAGATTGTCTACCTTTGTTAAACGATAGTGCATTCCTTCTTCCAGAACCTGGGTGTATTTTTTTTGGATTATTTTCCATATATTTTTGAAATTATTTAAATTGATTAAATAATCAATTATTAAAGAGTAATTGATTGATAAGAATTACTTATTAAAGTTTTTTAAAAACTTTATAAATGAGTCTTTTATCGGAGATGGCCCTTTATCTTTAATAAAAACTGAGCCAACAGAATGGGTCACCACAGGTGTATTTAATTCAATAAATCGAATATTAGAATAATTTTCAAATTGAGCTGCATAGGAACCTGGCATAATTGTTGATAGATCTGAGGAGGATACGTGGGAAAAAAGATGAATTAATGAGTTAGATTCAATCATGATGTTAGGGCTTATATTTTTACTTTTAAAAATAGTATCTAAAATTCTCCTAAATTGATTTTCTTGAGATATCAAACATAAATCATGACCGTCACACTCGCTCCATGAAATATTTTTAAAATTTTGATATTTTTTATTTTTAGTAACTAAGAAATACTTTTCTTTGTAGAGATGAACTTTTTCTACACCTAAAATAGGTTCGTTATCCAAATAACTAAAACCAATATCTAGTTTAAAGTCATGTAATCCCTCATCAATTTTATTAGAGGACATAGAGTAAACTTCTATATTTATATTACGAAATTTTTTAACATACTGATTTAAGATAAATGAGACATCAATAAGGGCAGAAGGTATTACTCCTACCCTCAAACTACCTGTGAGATTATTTTTTAATTCAGAACTTAATTGTTTAATTTCGCTATACTCTTTTACAATATATTTAAATTTTTCTTTTAAAATTTCACCTTCTTTAGTTAAGCCTATAAAATTTTTACCTCTTTTTACTAATTTTACACCAATTTCATTTTCCAATGATTTTAATTTCATAGAAAGTGCAGGTTGAGATATATTTAATTTCTCAGCAGCGCGATTAAAGTGTTTTTCACTATCTAAGGCTAAAATTATTTCTAAGTTCTTTATTTCCATGAAATATTGAAATAAATATATACTTAAATGGAATATTATCTAGATACGAAAGGTTATGAATGCCCAATACCAGTATTAAAAGCTGCCAAACGTATAAAAAAATTAAAAAAAAATGATTTGATTACAGTAGAGAGCGATGATCCTTTATCTAAATATGACTTTAAAAATTACTGCGAAGAAAATAATTTCAAAATTATTTCAATCAAAACTCAAAAAAAAATAGTAATTATTAAATTTCAAATTTAATAACTGGATAAGACCTCCCTTTTACAACCTCAGAAATACCCTCTTCAACAATCATAAATCCATCACTTTGTGCGGTAGAAATTAATTTAGCTGATCCTCTAGAGTTGTGTTCATAAGCTGTTTTATCTTTAATTTTAACTCTTATAAATTTTGTTATATTGAATTTTTTATTTGTATTAAAACCTGATTTAAAGTTTTCAAATTTAAAGTTTGTATAAAGATTATTTGGATCAATAAATTTTGAAATTATTAATTTTAAATTAACCATCACAGCAAGTGGGTTACCCGGAAGGGAAAAAATGTATTGTCTCTTTTGTTTAGCAAAAATTATTGGTCTCCCTGGCTGTATGCGAAGATATTGAAATAAAATTTTAGTATTCTTAATTAAATAAGATGAAGTGTGATCTCCAGAACTAAATGACGATCCACCTGAGCTAATAATTAAATCATACTTAGAATTTTTTGTTCTATAAAATTTCTCAACATCTTTAAAATTATCTTTTAAAATCCCTAAATCTTCTATTTGAATTGGATATTTCTTAAGAAAATTTATAATTTGTAATTTATTTGAGTCAAAAGTTTGAAAGTCTTTTTTTTTCTTTTTGTAATCAATTAATTCATTTCCAGTAGAAATAACCCCAACTTTTAATGGGCTGTATATATGAGTTTTTTTTATTCCAACTGAGGCCAGAAGGGCAAGCTTAATAAAATTAATTTTTTGATTTTTCTTTATAAGTATCTGTTTCTTTTTTAAATCTTCACCTTTCTTTTTTATATCTTTATTGGAAATTTTTGATTTTGATAAAATTAAATACTCATTTTCAATAAATGCGTTTTCTAAAGATATAAAATTTTTAAAGTTTCTAGGAATACTAGCGCCAGTATTGATCCTATAAGCATATTTTATATTTAAATTTTTATAAACTTTTCCTGTTTCAATTATCTTTAATGAAACAGGAAATTTTGAAGATTTTTTATTTGATATTATAAAACCATCAAGTCCTGCTGAGTCTAATTCGGGTAAATTTATTGGAGAGCGTATTTCCTTACTTGATATAAAATTAAGTGAATCAGCTAAATCTATTTCAGAAGATTTTTTTGTTCTATTGCTGTGTAAAATAACTAATTGAATAGCTTTCTTCAAACTTATCAATTTAAAATGAGTCACTTAATATTTCTTTTGCAATTTCATCTATTTGTTCATGCCTCAATACCTTAATAGGATGCTCTGAATCATCATCACTTACTAAAAGTTTAATATTATCAAAAGACTCATATAGCATCTCTTTTTTATTCTTAGTTAAATTTACTTCAATTTTTGATAGTTTTTTTATTTTTTTAAAACCTTCAAATATAAGAATATCACATCCCTTATTAAGTTGAATTAGTTCTTCTATATCTATCTCTGATGTATTCTTTTCTTCTATATACGCTAATCTTTTTTCAGAGACGATTGTAGTTTTGAAAGAGCCAGCTTCTCTAATTTTATAGCTATCAGTATTAGGATGATCTATATCAAATGTATGATGTGCGTGCTTAACTACGCCTACTTTGAATTTTTTTTCACTAAGGTGATTGACTAGATTAGATACTAATGTCGTCTTGCCACTATTTTTCCACCCAATAACTGCTATTGTTTTCATTTATTTTACAACCATAATATATCATAGAAAATTATGACAGATTTTTTGATAAGACCGAGTGTAAATAATAAGTCCTTATTTAAATATAAAAACTCTATTGATGAGAATGGAAAAAAAACGATCATTCCTATAATTGAGGAAAGGCCATTAACTCTATATCTCAATAATCAAGAAATAGTAACCATGATGACTATTGGGGATTATCCTGAGTATTTGGCTCTTGGATATCTATATAACCAAGGAATGTTGAGTGATATTAATAAAGTTAAAAAAATAGAATACCATAAAGATTTAAGGACCATAGTTGTCAGGACAACTGATAAAACTAATTACGAAAAAAAATTAAAAAAAAAAGTAAATACTTCAGGTTGTGCACAGGGTACTGTTTTTGGTGATTTATATAATGAAATTGAAGAAATTGTTTTAAATAAAAATATCAAAGTAACTCATCAGGAACTTATTGAATTATCAAAAAAAATTAATTTAGAACCCAGTTTATATCTAAAAGTTGGTGCTATTCATGGTTGTGTATTGTGTGAGGGCAATAAACCTCTTTATTATTTTGAAGATGTTGGAAGACATAATGCTGTTGATAAGATTGCAGGATTAATTTTGAAAAAAAATATTAATGTCAAAAATATGTCATTTTACACAACTGGTAGATTAACCAGTGAAATGGTAATTAAATGCATAAAAATGCGAATACCAATACTTCTATCTCGTTCAGGATTTACAGCTTGGGCTGTAGAAATAGCTAGAAAGAAAAAATTAACAATGATTGGTAGATTAAGAGGTAAACGTCTCAATATACTCTCTGGTGACTTTAGATTTAAAAAGTGAGCGATCTAATTGTAATTTCAATACTTACAGGGGGAAAGTCCTCTCGAATGGATTTCCAAAATAAAAGTTTTCTTAAAATTCATAACAAAACATTTATTGAATTACTTTTAGATCAATTAAAAATACTTGGTTATGAAATTATCATTAATGTTAATGATGATGTGGAGAAATACTTAAAATTTGGTTTTGAAATAGTAGCCGATAAAATTAAAGGCAGAAAAGGTCCATTGGCTGGCCTTCATAGTATTATGAGCTTATACAAACAAACAAACAAAAATATTTGGTTTGCCATGCTTCCCACTGATGCTCCTTTAATTAACTTAAATCTTTTTAAAGAATTTGAAAACATACCAACAAAGAATAAAAACTCTTATATTTCTAAAATTGATGGGAAAACAGAACCAATGTTTTCATTCTGGTCAATTAATTCTTTTGAAAAATTAGATAGAATTTTAAATTTGAATGATGGTTATAAAATTATGAAATTTGCTGAGGAAATTGGCTTTGAGTTTTTAAATATTGAAAAAGAGAATAAATTAGAATTCTTTAATATAAATGATATTGAAGATTATAATTTTTTTAAGAGTTCTTATTAAAAGAAATTAATATTGAGCCATTGTCATTAAGAGTCTTTTCTTCATAAGAGTAATTTCTCGATAAAAAATAGGGCTTATAGTCTTTAAAATTAATATATGAGAAAGCTCTTACACCACTATTAAAAGTATGAGGTTCAATAGTTATATGAATAGTATCTACTAATTCAGCATAGATGAAAAAATCATGTACGCTAGTGCCACCTAAAATTAAAACATTTCCTGAACAAATCTTTTCAAAGTCGCTCCATTGATGTAAGTCAGGATTAAAATAAAATTGATCAGGGATATCTTTTTTAATGAGTTCAATTTCCTTATACTGTCGTGAAAAAACAATTCTTTTTCGATTATGATTGGGATTAAGTTCATGAGTGGTTCTTCCCATAACTTGCCATTCATTTTCACTAATTAGTGTCTGCAAATGGTTTTGGTCCTCTTTTGAGGTCCATTCAAAAGGGTTATCTTTTGAATGTTTTGCAATAAAACCATCTTGTGAACAGGCAAAAGCTAATGTGTATTTCATAATTTATTGATGTATAAATTATATTATTACAATATTCACTGAATAAATGAATTTCTATTTACCTATCGCTGAAATATCTATCAACATTTACGTGCTTTTATCGCTCGGTGTAGGTATTGGTTTTATATCAGGGCTTTTTGGTATTGGTGGTGGTTTTATTTCTTCTCCACTACTTATACTTGTTGGCGTACCTCCTGCAGTAGCAGTTGGATCGACCACGGTTCAAGTTTTTGCATCTACCTCAACCGGTGTAATCAATCATTATCAGAAAAAAAATATTGATTATCAAATGGGCATTACCATGATCATTGGAGGGGTTTTTGGTACTTTAACAGGAGTTTTACTTTTAAATAATCTTCAAAATATTGGAGCTATAGATAATTATCTTAGTTCTATTTATGTTGTGCTCTTATTAGGAACTGCAATTTTTATTTTATATGAAACAGCAAAAGTAAATATTTTTTATAAAAATAAGAAATTTAAATTACATCAGCACTCATGGATACACGGTCTACCATTTAAATTTAAATATAGAAAATCTAAATTATATATAAGCATTCTTGCTCCATTATTAATAGGTTTTGGCATAGGTCTATTAACTGGTTTTACAGGTATAGGGGGTGGTTTTATACTTATACCATGTATGATTTATCTTTTAGGTATGACTACAATATCTGTAATAGGTACATCACTTTTTAATATTACTATAATTTCATTAATTTCTCTTTTTCTTCAAATAGCAATAAATCAGAATGTAGATTTTGTATTAGCTATTATGCTTATTGTAAGTAGTTCTCTAGGTGCTGCCATTGCTTCAAGAGTAATAGAAAAACTAGATCAAGAAAATTTGAAAGTATTGTTTGGTGTACTCTTGGTAATAATTGCATCTTTTCTTCTTTATGAGCTTTTTAGAACACCTAATAATTTATATCGAATAGATTATGTTTAAAATTATATTCACAATTCTTTTAATTTCTTGCTCATCTATATCTTGGTCTGCAAAATTTTCTCTTGATAAATTCGATATTGAAATTAATTCAAATTTTTTAGGTGAGGAGGTTGTTTTATTTGGGCAAAAAGATGAAGGAAAAGATTTAATAATAATTTTTGAAGGAACAGAAAAACAAGGAAAATTATTTAAAAAGTCAAAAAAAGGTCTTTTTTGGATTAATGATAAGAAAGACTTAGATAAAATTCCAAGTTTCTTTGCTATTTTTTCTACTCCAAAAAAATCAATTAATGAAATTTTCTTAATACCCTCTATAACAAGAAGTCATTTTTTAATACAAAGCAGTTTTTCGGAGAAACTCTACCAAATCAGAGAGGCTTTAAGAGTAAAAGGTCTATATTTTGAAGATGAACTTCAAAGTGTAGAGGGAAGTTTATTCATTAATAAATTTAAGATTCCAGACAACATTTCAGCAGGTAATATCAAGGTCAATCTATATGAGATTAAGGACAATAAAGTAATAAATTTTACCCAAAAGAAATTAAATATTCAAAAAAAAGGGATTACAAGTAGGTTTGAAACAATGCTAGAAGAACAGTCGCTAGTTTATGCAGTAATCTTAGTTATCTTTTCAATTGTATTTAGCTTAATATCAAATTGGCTTTTTAGAAGAAGATGAAAAAAATAAATCAAAGAAATTATTTTGTTGTAATTGATGATAGTGAGGAAATGTGGACAGCTGTAAAATTTGCAGTAAAAAGAGCTAAATTAACTAAATCAAATCTTACCACCATAAGTTTCATTGAAAATATTAGTGATGGTATGTTGTTAACATCTTCTACAGAAAAAATACTTGATAAAGAACAAATAACTAATGAAAAAACAAAACATAAAGAAGTTCATGAATTCATTTATGAAAAAGCTAAAATAAAAGCAAAAGCTGAAATATTCAAAATAAGTGAAATTGATAACTTCATTAATTTTCTCAACAGCTACTCATCGAATTCCACTATTATACTAGCTACTAGCAAAGATATTGGAAAACCAGGTCCATTAATTGATAAACTCATATATGAAAAAGGAAATTCATTACATTGCCCCCTAGTAATTATAAATGGCAATCTTGAAGACAAAGAAATAGAGAAAATTATTTAACTGAAAAACAAAGAATTTAAAATTTGTGTTGTTTGCAATCTTCCATTTAATTGGAGAAAAAAATGGGAAAAAGTATGGAATGATGTTAAATATTGTTCAGAAAAATGTCGAAGATCAAAATCAAAAATTCAAATCAAAAAATAGCTGATATCCTCCTAAAAATAGGATGTGTTAACATAAATTTTAAAAAAAAATTTACACTTACGTCAGGAAAAAAGAGCCCTGTTTACGTCGATTGTAGAAAACTTATTTCTTTCCCAAAAGAAAGAGAAATTGTAGTCAATGAAATGACTAAACTTATTAAGTCCAAATATAAAAATAAGGTTTTAGTTGCAGGTGGAGAGACGGCAGGAATACCCTATTCTTCATTTATAAGCCATAAGTTAAAGTATCCCATGGTTTATATTAGAAAACAGCCAAAAGGATTTGGAAAAGGAAAACTCATAGAAGGAGAATTCAAAAAAAAATCTACTTCTATTTTAATTGAAGATATGGCTACTGATGGAGGTAGCAAGCTTCACTTTATTAATTCTTTAAGAAAAAATTCACTGACTGTAAAAGATATTTATGTAGTTTTTTTCTATAATATCTACCCTTCTGCAAAAAAGAACTTACAAAAAATGAGAGTGAATTTAAATTATCTAGCTAGTTGGCACGATATACTTGAAGTCTCACCTAACTATATTTCAAATATTGAACAATTAAAATTAGAACAATACATTTCATCAATTGAAAATGGAAAATAAAGTTATCAGTATTGTCTCTGGGGGGTTTGACCCAATTCACCCTGGTCACATTATGATGATGAATGATTGTCTTGATTTTTCAGATTATCTAGTAGTTGGGGTTAATTCTAATCAGTGGTTAATCAATAAAAAGGGTAATTTTTTTATGGATATAAAACACAGACTATATGTCATCAACAGTCTTGCTGCAGTAGATGAAGCAATTGAATTTGAGGATGACTCTAAAGGAAGTGCATCTAATCTACTTATTGCTGTAAGAAAAAAATTTCCATCAAATAAAATAATTTTTGCTAATGGAGGCGACCGGTCTGATACTTCAAAAATTTTGGAATATGATATTGCCAAAGAATTTGATATTGATCTCAAATTTGGTATCGGAGGAAATCATAAAGAATCGTCTAGTTCTGATCTTTTAGGACGTTGGGAAGTATATATAAAAAATAAAACTAAGGATTAAGATTATACTTAATCCATTCCTGCTGATTAATTAATTCAAAAATATCTCTTTGATGAATACGGTGTGGCATATCTTGCCAAAATTCAAATTTTTTAGGTTTAACGACAAAACCTCCCCAATGAGGTGGTCGTGGAACGTTGTTTTCATCAGGATACTTTTCTTTATACATCTCAATCTTTTTTTCTAATTCATCTCTATTTTTTAGAGGTCTAGATTGATCACTCGCCCATGCCCCTATTCTACTCATATAATGTCTAGAATTATAATATTCGTCTGATTGATCTGAATTTAATTTATCAATTAAACCTTCAATACGGATTTGACGTTGAAGTGATTTCCAATGGAAATTTAAAGCTACGTTTTTATTTTGCTCAATATCAATGGACTTATTACTTTCGTAATTAGTAAAAAACCTAAAACCGCTTTCATCATATCCTTTTAACAACACCATTCTTGAATGGGGGCAATTATTATTATCGACAGTCGATAAACACATAGCATTAGGGTCATTAATTTCTTTTTCTGAGGCACTTTCAAACCAATTTTGAAAAAGAATAAATGGATTTAAATTTTTATCTGACATGGTATGAGTATTATATAAAGATTATATCAAAATGGATTTAAAAAATAAAAAAGGCCTAATTATGGGCGTCGCAAACGATAAGTCTATTGCATGGGGAATAGCTAAACAATGCTCTAATTTTGGTGCTGAATTAGCATTTACTTATCAAAATGATCTTTTATTAAAAAGAATTGAACCACTAGCAAAGTCTGTAAATTCAGACTTTTTAATTCAATGTGACGTGAGCAGTGAAGGATCTGTCAAAAATACATTTAATGAAATACAAAATAGATGGGGAAAGCTAGATTTCTTTGTTCATGCTGTAGCTTTTGCTGATAAAAATGAACTTAGAGGTAAATATGTCCAAACATCAAAAGAAAACTTTCTAAATAGTTTGAACATATCTTGTTACTCATTTACTGAATCTTGTAAATATTGTTATGAATTAATGAATGATGGTGGAAGTATACTGACTCTTACTTATTACGGGGCTGAACAAGTTATGCCCCACTATAACGTAATGGGTGTTGCCAAATCAGCTTTAGAGGCATCCGTAAAATATTTAGCAGTTGATATGGGTGATAAAAATATACGGGTCAATGCTATTTCTGCAGGACCCATAAAAACATTAGCTGCATCAGGAATTGGGGACTTTCGATTTATTTTGAAATGGAATGAACTCAATTCACCCTTAAAGAGAAATGTAACTTTAGACGATGTTGGCAACACGGGCGCTTACCTTCTAAGTGATTTATCTTCAGGCGTTACAGGAGAAATTCATCATGTTGACTGCGGCTATCATACAGTTGGCATGGTTGCCGTAGATGAAGCTGAAGGTGTTGCTGATTTACTTAGTGAGTTTAGTAATAAATAATTAAAATGTCTCATAATACTTTTGGAAACTTATTAAAATTTTCAACTTGGGGTGAAAGCCATGGTAAAGCTATTGGTTGTATAGTTGACGGATTTCCAGCCAATATACCAATCGATCTTAAATATATTCAGTCTAAACTAGATCTAAGAAAGCCTGGACAATCCAAATTTACTACGCAAAGAAAAGAAAAAGATCAGGTAGATATTTTATCAGGAGTTTTTAACGGGAAAAGCACAGGTTCACCTATTTCCATGATCATTTACAATGAAGATCAAAGAAGTAGAGATTACTCAAATATTAAAAACAAATTTCGTCCAGGACACGCAGATTTTACTTACCATGTAAAATATAAAAATTTCGATTATCGTGGAGGTGGGCGATCAAGTGCTAGAGAAACAGCCATGAGAGTTGCTGCTGGAGCATTAGCAGACCTATACCTAAAAAAAGTTGCAAATAAATTAAAGATTACAAGTGCAGTAATTCAAATTGGAAATGAAAAAATTACTAGCTCTAATTGGAATGAGGGGTTTATAAATAAAAACCCATTCTTTTCACCAAATAAATCAATTATCAAGATATGGGAAGATTTAATCTTACTACATCGCAAGAGGGGTTCATCTTTAGGCGCAATAATAGAAGTAAGAGTTAAAAACTGTCCTCCTGGTATTGGAGAACCGATTTATCAAAAAATAGACTCAGAAATATCTAAGGCTATTATGAGCATTAATGCAGTAAAAGGAATTGAATTTGGAACAGGCTTCAATCTCATAGACTTAGATGGAACTAATGCTTCTGATCAAATAAGTTATAAAAATAAAAAGATTGTATTTGATAGTAACCATGCTGGAGGAATCTTAGGTGGTATTACCTCAGGTCAAGAAATAGTATTTAGATACATTGTTAAACCTACCAGCTCTGTATTAAGTGAAAAAAATACTATTACAAAAAGTTTTAAAAATACCAAAATCAAAACAATTGGAAGACACGATCCTTGTGTAGGCATTAGAGCTGTACCCGTTGGGATCGCAATGACTAGCTTTGTCATTGCAGATCTCATGCTTATACAAAAATCTAAATTAATTTAAGTAATTAGATATTTTTTTATAAATATTTTCTGGAGAAATTCCTGATTGTTTATATTGATCAATAATATCAGATTGATCAATAAATTCATCTTTCATAAAAAAATTATGAATTTTAATTTGTTTTTTGGTTTGATTTAAAAAAAAGTTATTAACTTGACTTGAAAAGCCACCAACAGCATTTTCCTCAATAGTTATAAAAATATCGTGATTTTTTTGTAAATTTTTCAATAATTGAGTATCAATCGGTTTAGCGAAACGCATATCAATGATGGTAGTTTGTAATTTATTTTTACTTTTAATTAATTTTGAAGCTTCTTTGACTTGATTTAATCTTGTACCCAAATTTAAAAAAGCAATTTTTTTTCCTTTTTGAATAATTT
>Ga0208130_1001351_pt1 | contig 11906 bp, 11 predicted proteins | sample ETNtaG_31_FD_185771 | JGI IMG/M metagenome (GOLD analysis project Ga0208130, IMG submission 185771) | Marine microbial and viral communities from oxygen minimum zone, Eastern Pacific Ocean - ETNP201310SV78 (SPAdes) (version 2) | ecosystem: Environmental > Aquatic > Marine > Oceanic ...
TACTCCGTCTTGTTCCATGGGTAGAGCGAAGTATGTGAGTCCTTTGTGTTTTGGCGCATCCCAGTCGGTGCGAGCGACAAGTAAACCAAGATCTGCATGGTGGGCGCTAGTGTTCCATACTTTTTGACCGGACACGATCCACTCATCTCCATCACGTTCAGCATAGGTTGTCAGCCCTGCTAGGTCTGACCCGGCTCCGGGTTCACTAAATAGCTGACACCAAGTTTCTTTACCAGTTATAGCGGGGCGAAGAAATCTGTGCTTTTGCTTTTCGCCACCATGCTTAATGATTGTGGGAGCTGCAAGATTCATACCGGCTCCTACAGGCGTCGATACCGCTCCAGCTGAGAGAAGTTCTGATCGAACAATATCATCAGCCCATGCAGGGTACCCTCTTCCGAACCATTCGTTGGGCCAAGATGGAACAGCCCACTTGTTGTCAACAAGAAGCGTTCTCCATTCAAGAAGCGAAAGATTAGGGTCCCATGTTTCTGATAACCACGTACGGACAGCAATGCGTAGATCCTGTTCATTCACGTCAGCCATGATCCCCTCCTAGCTGAACGATACCCATCATATGAAATTGGTTCCACTTGTCAGATTGATATGAAATTCTGACTCAAGATGCGTTCTTGTTTCTTTTCGGTAAATATGTTGTCAGTAGATAAGGGGTGTAAATGGCTGGTCAATTGGAAGATAGAGTTGCTGTGATAACTGGAGCTGGCGAGGGAATTGGTAGAGGTATCGCCAGTGCTTTTGTAAAGGAAGGTGCAAAGGTTGTTATTGCCGAAATAAATGCTGAACTTGGAAATGCGGCAGTTTCTGAACTGGGAGAGAATGCGATCTTTGTTGAGACGGACGTGTCCGTGAAGGAAGATAATGAACGCATGATTGACGCCGCTGTTAATCAATGGGGAACGCTTGATATTTTGGTGAATAACGCGTGGGGTGGCGGTGTTATTTCACGAGTGGAATCCAAGTCACCAGAGTTGATGGAACATGGTTTAAATGTTGGCTTTCTTGGACCCCTATGGGCAATGGTTGCGGCGCATCCGATTATGAAGAAACAGTCATACGGGCGAATCGTGAACTTGTGTTCGTTGAATGGGGTGAATGCGCATATGGGAACGGTTGAATACAATTCGGCAAAAGAAGCACTGCGTAGTGCGACGAGAACAGCGGCACGTGAATGGGCTCCGCTTGGAATTACTGCAAATATCATTTGTCCAGCTGCGAAGTCAGCGTCTTTTTTTCGAGTTATGAGTCAGTTCCCTGAACTGATTGCAGCAGCGGATGCGGCGAACCCAATGGGTCGTATGGGTGACTGTGAGGAAGATATCGGTCCAGTAGCAGTGTTCCTTGCGAGTGAAGGGTCCAGTTATGTGACTGGGAACACGATCTTCGCCGATGGTGGGTCACATATAAATGGTTCTTCGTGGGCTCCCGATTTAGATGAATAAAGGCTAATCGAAAGCTTTCTTTATTGCATCAAAGGGATTCTTTCGCGCTTCCTTAACCGACTCCTGATACGCGGCTAGAGCTTGAAGTTCTTGCGCTGCACGTATTGCTGTTCTCCCCCCTAAAACTTCAAATGATCGATGCACCGACCTTTTATTAACCTGTTGTAGGTCTGATGGTACTTTCGCAATAGTTTGCGCCATAGCCAGAACTTCTTGGTCTAGTGAGTCTGCAGGGTATGCTCGATTTGCGAACCCGACTTGTACCGCTTCTTCGGCCGAGTAAGTGTTTCCAGTCAACATCATTTCCATTGATGCACGTAACCCCAGTATGGGTGTATGGAATTGCCAGTCCGGTGTGCTCATCACCCGAACAACGGGATATCCGATTGTGGCATCTTCGGCCATATAGACAAGGTCACATGCTGAAGCCAATTCTGTTCCCCCTGCCATTGCATATCCATGTATCTGAGCGATAACAGGTTTAGCGAGATCCCAGATGCTGAACCAACTGTCAGTTGCTTGCCTCGTCCATTGCCCGTCTCCAGGTGCACTGTAGATGGGCGGATTTTCCATCAGCCCGCCACTCGTGAGGTCATATCCTGAGGAAAAGCACTGGCCAGCGCCGCTAATAATGGTTACCCGTACCTCTTCATTCCGGTCGTGTTCCTGAAGCGCTTCAAGTATCTCAGTACGCATTGGAGTACTAATGGCGTTTCTCTTTTCAGGACGGTTCAGCACAATTCGTCTAACACCGTCAGCCGGTTGCTCTATGAGAAGATGTTCGTATTCTGTCATATTGTGTTTCCTTTCTATGAGGCCTTTCCACCCAGATGTGGTGCATGTCCCTCAAGGTCCATGACTGTGAGATTCTGCTGATCTATAACGTCAAGGCTTATTTCATTCCGCCCTGTATGTTCTGGTTTACAGTGCGCAAGGAAAAGGATGGATTCAACCATTGCTTCCATTGATTCAATTTGAGACGAAGTAAGCATGTCTCCAACAACTGCGTCGGCTCCCTCAGAAAGCACAGCGGCTTTAGGTTCGACAGTATTCACCCGAATACGCTTGTCAGCTAGTTCGGATGCCAATGCCGTGGTTAGGCGGTCAAGCATGGCTTTGGTCGCACCGTAGAATCCGTATACGCCTTTCACCCCTCCTAGGTCGTATGGAGGTCCGCTGGGATGGCGTTTTGACCCGCTTGAAAGATTAATGATCCACCCTTCATTTGCTTCAAACATGGATGGGAGGCTCTGTTGGATGAGATCCAAGGGTGCTTGCACATTAATTTCAGTCATGATTCGACGGTGCTTCAGAGAATATTGGTCTAATGGTTTATAGATAGCTGCTACAGCATTATTGACAAGAATGTTGACGGTTCCGAATGCTTCAAGTGCGGCAGGGATAATGCGGAGACGGGACTGTTCATCAGCTAGATCAGCTTGGATGATGTGTACCTTCGCTCCTAACCCAGTGCAGGCTTCAGCTGTTTCGTTGAGTGACCCTGCCAGTATTGGGTGTTTATCCACGGTTCGTGCTGTCAGGACGAGATTAGCGCCTTCGGCAGCGAATCTTCTGGCCGTTGCCGCTCCTATTCCGCGACTTGCTCCTGTTATTACAGCTGTTTTCCCTTGCAGAACACGTTCCACGTTATTTTGCTCCTTCAATAATTGTTTAGAGCGTTTAGTTCCTTTTCGCAAAATAGTGTGATCTGTGACAAAGTTACGGAAGAGATTATGGGAACGGAGATTGCGATGAGTGAACATTTAACACAACCCGGCGAAACTGGTGGGTGGCCGAAACTGAAAGTGTCATATCGAACAGATCCAGAGAAGATAGCTGCATTGTTACCTCCTGGGCTTGAGCCAAGTGGAGATCCCATCGTCCAAATCAATGTGTACTGTGTTCCGATTTTAGGTGAACCTGAGTATGGGGTGAGTACAAAAATTGGGGCAAGCTTTAATGGTATTGATGGTTTGTTCTGTGTTGGGATGGGCATTGATCAGGAAGCAGCTATTTTTATTAGCCAAGAGTTAAATGGTCAACCGAAATTTCCATGCAATATCTCGTTCTACCGGATCGGGGAATATGTGGAAGCGGTGTGTGAACATCAGGGCTACACGTTCATGGAGTTCCGTGGCCGTTCAAACGGCAGCGTAAATCCTGATGGTGGTGAAGTTGAAGAAAATGAGTGGTGGATTAAATCCTCACGACAAATCGGTGGAGCTGAGGGGGAATACGATTTCCCACCGCATGTTGTTCGCGTGCATAGCGTGAGTGAACCTGTTGAAATTGAAGATCTCAGTGGTGATCTGGTTTTGCGTGAAAGTCCATGGGATCCTTACACGGAACTTCTTCCAATGCGGGAACAGGTTTCGGCGCAACTGGTGCGTTCTGCGCATAAGAGTCGTGATATTACGAATGCTGGACCGCTTGACCCGGATGCATTCTGGCCTTACGCGGACACGATTGGTGGTTCGCGCTGGCCTGGTGAGCGAGGTGGTCCGAGAAATTGGAGACCATAAGTACCTTATTCGGGCCATCCCGGAAGTAAATTTCTTCGCTTTGTTTCTCTTTGCGCGTTGATGATCTTTCCACCGTATTCTTCTGGTGCTGATGGTTCATTGACGAGCCATGCGATAGCGGCACCTATTGCTTCAGGTGGGGCACTTGGGAAGGCGGTGTATTCTTTGTCTTTTTGTTTTGCCCTCTGGCGTTCTGTTACGACATGTCCGGGGTCAATGTTGTAGGTGATTATTCCGTCTTCACCGTGTTCAATCATCAGCAAGGGGGCGAGTCGTTCAAAGGCTGCTTTGGTCATGGCATATCCGACGCCCCAACCACCTGACCCTATTTTTCCGGGTGGATTCGTGAATGCTGTTGCGGAAATCATGTTGATTACGGTTGCTCCTCCCTGTTCAATGAATCTGGGTAGCAAATGCCGTGTTAACGCTAGTTGGGAAAATACATTACCTTCGAATAATTGTTTCACATGATGATCATCAAGTTGTTCCACTGTGAGCATCGCTCCGGGCCCTTGGTAGATTGCGTTATTGAGAAGCACATCTATGCGTCCGAAGTGATCGTATGCAGTGTCGGCAGCGTTGAGGACGGATTTTCTATCCATGAGGTCCATTTCAATCGCCAGACCTTCTTGCCCGGCTTCAATGATTTTTTCGACAGTAGTATCAAGCCCTCCCGGTACTGGGGTAACTCCATCATCGAGTCGTGCACTTCCGTCGGTTAGCGTTCGCGCGGATACTGCGACGTCATAGCCTGCTTGAGCCAGTGATATTGCGCATGCTCTGCCGATACCTCTGCTGGCTCCAGTAACGAATGCTACTTTTCTTTCCCTCACCTTTTCTCCCTCATAGAAAAATTCTAGGGTTAGTTATACAGCTTGTATATTTACAGATACATAAAGCTTTTATGTTTTGGTATTGGAGCGCATGATGACAACGTCTTTAGATTCAGATCTTTTCCTTCCGGACCCGAACCCCGCCGACATTCGCTATACGGTCATATCGGTAGATGACCACGTTGTTGAACCACCTCACCTGTTCCAAGAATACATGCAACCTAACCTTCGGGACCTTGGACCGCAACTGATTGAAACTGAGAACGGACATCAAGTCTGGGAATTTGAAGGCGCAACATATAGCCAAGTGGGAATGAACGCTGTTGCTGGGAGAAAACCGGAGACGGTGAGTTTGGAACCATTTAGGTTTGATCAAATGCGACCCGGTTGTTATGACATTGATGCCCGTATTAAGGACATGGATTTAGGTGGAATTTGGGCGATGCTCAATTTCCCCTCACAAATAACTGGTTTTTGTGGAACTGTTTTCGCTAAAGCTTCAAACCGTGAGGTTGGAATTGATGCTGTGCGGGCGTGGAATGATTGGCTCTTTACCGAATGGTATTCAAAGTATCCAGAGCGCGTTATCCCTGGAGGAATTACATATTTAGGTGATAGTGATGAGGCAGTTCGCGAGATACGGAGGAATGCCGAGCGAGGCTTTGTGTCCGTTACGCTTCCTGAGATGCCACACAATGTTGGATTCCCTAACCTGTGGGAGAGGGATTTCTGGGATCCCATTATGGAAGCCTGTGCCGAAACAGAAACAGTTATTTCACTCCATGTTGGGAGTTCAGGTATGGCTCCTTTTGCTCCAGGATCGCCTGCTTTACAGATAGGGGCAACGCTATTCGGACAGTTATCGCTTGGAGCATGCGCTCATTGGTTATGGAGTGAATATCCTGTCCGGTTTCCAAATCTTAAAATTGCGATGTCTGAGGGTGGTATCGGTTGGGTCGCGATGTTGATTGACAGGTTAGATAACATCATTGACCGCTCAGGGTATGGTCTGGGATGGGATGAACGACCGGCTGATGTCCTTCGGCGAAACTTTTGGTTCTGCACATTGGATGACCCTTCGACTATTGATACTCGTGATGTTATTGGTGTTGAAAATATTTGTGTTGAAACTGATTACCCTCATGGTGATGGGACATGGCCACATACACAAAATGTGATTCATGACGTATGGGGCCATATTCCTGCACATGAGTTACGCATGATGTGTTCAGAAAATGCTGCGAAACTGTACCGCCACCCTCTTCCCGATATCGTTCTTCCTCTCGGATAGTTGCAGGAGTAACTGATGACATCACAGCATCCTGATAATGTGCCGGTCATTGAAGACTGGTCACATTTATTGGATGGGAAAGTCGCAGTTGTTACTGGTGGCGCTGATGGGATCGGCAAAGGGATAAGTTCACTCTTTGCTGCACATGGAGCAGTAGTGGAGATCGTTGATCAAGACGAGTCGTTGCTGAAAGAAACTGTTGAAGCAATACAGGCACTGGGTGGGAAAGCTTATGGGTATGTTGCTGACGTGAGGGATGCAGATCAAGTGACAGAATTCAAACACGAAGTTATGAAACGACATTCGACTGTAGACGTTTTAGTAAATAATGTTGGTGACTATCGACCTCTTGTCAGGTTCCTTGATTCTTCGCCGGATTCGTGGAAAGAGATGTATGACATTAACCTCCATCACGTTTTTCTCGTCACCCATGCGTTCCTTCAACTCATGATTGACTCAGGAGGCGGGTCAATTATTAATGTTCATTCTGTTGAAGGGATGAGGGGGTACCCGGGTGATCCTGTGTATGGCGCTATGAAAGCTGCTGTTAATCACTTTTCTACCTGTCTTGCCTCCGGCTATGGAAGGAACGGGATCAGAGTTAACGGCATGGGAGTTGATCTTACTCAAACAACACAAGTTGACTACATCTCTGGGTATGAAGACGTAGAGCATTTATGGGAATCATGGGCCCCTATCGGAAGATTAGGATGGCCAGAAGATCAGGCTCGCGTGGCTTTATTTTTAGCAAGTGATCTTTCAGCGTTCGTAACCGGTCACAATATTCCAGTTGATGGAGGTAGTCATGCGGGAGGAGGATGGTTTTTCTCTCCTGATGCTAAACGGTTCGTCAATCGTCCAAAAGGTCTCTGATTACGACGTTGATGCGATAGACCCGCCATCTATTTTGAGTACCGCCCCAGTTGTGTAGGAACTAGCTTCGCTTGCGAAATATAATGCTGCTCCTACGACCTCGTCTGGATGTCCTCCCCTCCCTAAGGGAAGATGTTTTAATGATTCATGGGTGGCATCAGACCATGCATCGCTGATATCTGTGAGGAAGGGACCGGGCATGATGCAGTTGACACGAACATGCGGTGCGTACGCACGTGAAAATGATTTCGTTAATGAATGCAAGCCTGCTTTTGCGGCACCGTAAGGCACTTCATGCGGTGATGGTTGCGCCGCAGCAATGGAACTCACATTGATGATAGACCCATTGCCATCGTTGAACATTTGTTGACCAAATAAGGCTGATAATCGGAATGGGCCTCGCAGGTTAACGTTCATCACCTTGTCAAAGAGGTCTTGTGAAACATCAGGTAAGGATTTATAAAGCGGAGACATGCCGGCATTGTTGATGAGTACATCGCATTTCCCGAAATGATCGTAAACAGTAGAAAAGAGTTCGTCACACTGGTCCCATTGACCTACATGACATGCGACGGGTAACGCTTCGGTTCCAACAGTTTCGGTAATGAGTTCCGCCAATGCTGTGCAATTTTCTTTTTTGCGACTCGCGATAACGACATTGGCTCCACACCTTGAGAATGCTAGGGCTATTTCTTTACCTATTCCTCGGCTGCCTCCTGTTATCGTGACGACCTTTCCGGATAAATCGGTCAGCGCTTTCTCTGGGTTCATACAAGTTTTCCTATGGTCGGATCTGCGCACCTAGTCGAAGTGGAGAAATATTAAGGGGGTGAAGCACCCCTGAATCTGCTTCGCATACAGCTGGAATAGCGTTCACGATTCGATTAGCGGCAGTTCCATTACCGCCACCGGCAGCACCACGCTCACCGTGTTCCTCACCGTGGACAGTAACCTGGAGTGAAGGTTTTCCAGTTATTTGCACTTGATGCGATCCTTGTCCAGTAGGTGGGTACGGCCAGTCTGGTGCGCAGTCATCATCGATTCTGGTGATGTGTTCCATAACGAGAAGTTTTTTGCTATTGACGATTCCTTGAATCTCGAAACGGAGAGCTCCTATTGTTCCCTCTTCAAATTCTCCCATTCCATCAACATGAATCGTTTTCTCCAGAGGACGTTTTTCAACTGCTGTGCGTATCTCATCGAGTTCAACACCTAAGCCATCTGCGAGAATTCGGATCTCTGGCCCCCACACCATTTGGAGTGAAAAATCTAAAACCATCGGGGGTGTTTGGTCCATAGGCATACCAAATCCAACAAGATTCCGTACAGCATCTGGTTGATCGTATAACGCATAGTTCATAAGTTCTTGTGACCGTATTTCGGTAATATCAGCGCTAACACCGCTAAGAAGGAGTGGAAGAATATCGCAAGTCCATCCTGGATCAATACCAGATGCAAAAATTGAAGCACCACCGTCTGCACATGCATCATTGAACCGTTGAGCCATATCATCTGGCATAGAGGGAGGATGGTACATGGGGTAAAAACTTGTCGTTACAACATTGATTCCCTTCCGTAACAAGCCCTCAACCTCATCCAGTGATTCCATAGGGCGAAAATCAGCGTTCACCGTGTACACAACAGCGTCTACAGGTCCGCTTAGAGCCTCATCAATATTATTGGTCGCTAGTATCCCTGTTGTTTCGATACCTGCAAGGTCCCCTGCATCAACTCCAATCTTTTCTGGATTGCTCACAATGACACCGACAAGATTTAGATCCTGATTAGCTACGACTGACCTGATCGCTGGGCGTCCAACATTCCCAGTTCCCCACACAACAACGTTTCTATTCATTGCTTCCCTTTCCTTAGTTCTCCATACGATATGGGAGATTAGGTTATTGAGCGAACTAGAAACAAAGTCTTGTATTCGTATTACCACGCACTTTTTATTACTGTTGACTTAAGAAAACACATACGGATAATAAATACGTATTCAAATGTAGGTGGTAGAGGACATGCAGGGACTTATTCTTGAAGGAACAACGGAAGAAAGTGTACGGCTTTCAGACAACGTGGAACTAGTAAATGATCTCTCTCCACGTCAAGTGAGAGTTGAGATACATGCTGCAGGTGTGTGCGGATCGGACCTTAGCTGTGTTCATGGAAAGTACTATATGCCTACCCCTCTAATTCCTGGTCACGAAGCAGCGGGTATCGTCGTGGAAGTCGGATCAGCAGTGACATACTGCCAAAAAGGTGATCATGTTATTCTCTCAACTTTTGGTAACTGTGGTCACTGCCCAGAATGTGAGGATGGCCATCCTGGGAACTGCAGAAACGGAGGCATGGGGGGACTCACACAGCCATACCAAGAAGGAGAACAACTTCTATATAACTTTGCAAACATTGGTGCCTTCGTGCAAGAAACCATTGTGAATGAGAACCAATGCATACCGATTCCTAAAGATATGCCGCTGGCGTCAGCATCGCTTATTGGGTGCGGAGTTATCACGGGAGCCGGGGCAGTCTTTAACCGGGCGAAGGTACAGATCGGGGACACTGTTGTTGTAATTGGAGCGGGCGGTGTTGGCTTAAATGTTATCCAAGCAGCGAATTTAGTTGGAGCAAGCCAAATCGTAGCTATTGATAGAGTGCCTGAAAAGGAATCACTGGCTCGTGATTTTGGAGCGACAGATTTTATTGTTTCCGAGGGAGATGATTTTGACGCAGTCGCAGCCGTGAGGGAGGTGCTTCCCCTTGGCGCACATCACTCATTTGAAGTTGTAGGACACACCGGCTTATTAAATGACGCAATTAATATGACACGAGCTGGAGGCAACGTGTGTGCTGTTGGAGTTCCTGACCTAACGGCGACCGTGACATACGGATTCCAAAGCCTGCACCAGAACAAACAACTCATGGGGATTCGGGCAGGAGGAGCAAAACCTCGAAAAGATTTCCCGATGCTTGCAGACCTATATATGCGGGGCAAATTGAAATTAGATGAAATGATTTCAAATACTGCTGGCCTTGATGGTATCCAAGATGCCTTTGATGCCATGAAATCAGGGACAGAAGCTCGTACAGTGCTTTTGCCACACGGTTAAAGCTACGAAAGCAGATCAGGATGTTTGACTATCTCATAAAAAATGGAACGATTATTGACGGAACTGGTGACGCTAGGTTTCAAGGTGACATAGCGATTCAAGATGATCGCATAGTTGCTGTCGGAACGATTGACGGTGAAGCAAAAGAAATTATTGATGCCACTGGATTAGTTGTAGCTCCGGGTTTTGTTGACCCTCATACACATTATGATGCGCAACTTTTCTGGGACCCTCGAGCCACTCCTTCAAACCTTCATGGTGTTACAAGTGCCGTCATGGGAAATTGCGGATTTACTCTAGCCCCTGTTAATAATGAGCAAGATGCTGATTATCTTCGACGCATGATGGTCAAAGTTGAAGGGATGCCACTTGAAGCACTCGAAACGGGTGTCAGTTGGGATTGGAATAGTTATGGCGAATACCTTTCAAAGCTTGAAGGAAATATTGGTTTAAATGTTGCAACGATGGTCGGACACTGTGCACTTCGACTAGCGGTTATGGGTCCAGACTCCACGAAAGAAATCGCCACCCCTGAACAAGTAGCTGAAATGCAATCTCTTCTCAAGCAGTGTATTGAGGAAGGTGGCTTGGGATTCTCTACAACACGTGCGTTCACTCACAATGATGGTAATGGTGATCCAGTTCCTAGCAGGGTCGCATCGGAGGATGAGCTGCTGGCGCTTTGTGCAGTTGTCGCCGACCATGAGGGCACAACATTGGAATGGGCTAGCGATGGTTGTTTGAATGGATTTACTGACGATGAGGTCGACTTGATGGCCAACATGTCTTTGGCAGGGAGACGACCGTTGAACTGGAATGTCTTGACGGTTGATTCGGCTCGGCCTTCTGACTACAAAAATCAATTGAAAGCTCTCGAGACTTGCACCGATAAGGGTGCGAGAGTTGTTGCCCTAACGATGCCGGTTCTCGTTGGAATGAATATGAGTTTCCTCACGTATTGTGGATTAAATATGATGCCTGACTGGGGTCCGATTCTCGGGCTTCCTGTTGCAGAACGCATGGAAAAATTGCGTGATCCGGAGACTCGAAGATTTATGGAGGAACGCGCTGCCTCTCCTGATGCTGGTGTGTTCAGCCGTTTAACTGGTTGGGGGCGCTACATCATTGGCGACACATACTCCGAAGCGAATGAAGGTTTGAAAGGCAGAACTGTTGGAGAAATAGCATTAGAACGTGGTGTGCGTGATTTCTACTGCTTATTAGATATCGTGCTCGCAGATGAATTACGGACAGTCTTGTGGCCCGGCCCCACTGATGACGATCCTGCGAGTTGGCATATGCGAACTGAAGCGTGGCAACACCCTGATGTCATGATCGGTGGATCAGATGCTGGCGCTCATCTTGATCGTATGTCGGGTGCTCCCTATACGACCAGTTGGTTACATGATTGTCTTCATGGAAAGTCGCTTATTTCACTTGAAGAAACGATTAATCATATTACACAGGTTCCTGCTGAACTATTTGGGCTTCGTGATCGCGGTGTTCTCAAAGAAGGATCCTTTGCAGATATTGTCATCTTCAACCCTGAAACTATTAACGCAGGTGAAGTTATTCTTCTCAATGATCTTCCAGGTGGTGAAGGGCGCTTATATGCAGATGTTGAGGGAATGCACAGGGTATTTGTGAATGGAATTCCAACAGTTGTTGATAATGAGCCTACGGATCATTTACCAGGTACTGTGCTCAAGAGTGGACGTGATACGTACACGGTTGCAATCCCAGCTGACGCGTAATCGGTAGACGCCCAGTTCTAGTTATATTTTTTTTGGCCACCCGATGCGGACTGGAACTCCTTC
>Ga0208130_1001358_pt1 | contig 11876 bp, 13 predicted proteins | sample ETNtaG_31_FD_185771 | JGI IMG/M metagenome (GOLD analysis project Ga0208130, IMG submission 185771) | Marine microbial and viral communities from oxygen minimum zone, Eastern Pacific Ocean - ETNP201310SV78 (SPAdes) (version 2) | ecosystem: Environmental > Aquatic > Marine > Oceanic ...
TTCATTTGAAAAAAGACACATCACTCCACTCATCAAAAAGACAAGCATTGAAATGAGCAGAGATGTAAGTTTCATAACACTATTCAACTTTTTATTTGTTCATGTCTGTCAAGAAGACAGACGAGTACATGTTCGTTATCGGCAATAATTTTGATAACTTGAGATCAAAAGATTGCCGAAGAACGAAATATTCCAACTTCGATATCGGAAGATTTTTTGATTACTTGAATATTTGAAATTCTAGTAAAGGGCTCTCTAGGGAGGGAATCTATCGTTTTTTCTTCTCTTCAATACTCACCAGATTCAAATTGCCCCTGTTGAGATGTCTATTCTTCTCAAAAATCTCGTCAAGGGCTGATCTGAGGTGCTTGAGTGCTTGGGGCGGGTTGCGATCAATCACAACATTCAATTTGATCTCATAGAAGGTCATTTGATTCTCAAATAACGGGATAGGACAGCAAACATATTAAAATAGTGCTTTATCTCACGGGTGGAGAAGGTGATCTCACGGGTAGAAAGGTTCATAGCGATCTCATAGACGAGCTATCATGGGTAAGCGATTCATAGAGATCATTCACGATCATGTGACTTTGAAATGAGACGGGTGTTGGACTGTCTGTCAAAAGGTTCAGATAGGCCACGAGAGAGTTCAATTGCTCTTCTGACATGATTCCTTTCAATAATGTTGCTTTTGCGAGCAGCCCACCTTTATTGCTTACAGAAAGGTTCATCAAATTTGCTGAAGAAACACCCATTAGCATTCTGGCAATATAGTCAATTTTAGTGCTGATTGAATTTGAAGAGATTGCTGAAGATCCATTCTTGCGAATGCTGTTGTCAATCTTCATAGCAAGTGTTCTTGCTATTGCTGGAGTGATTCTATTCTGCTGTTTTCTGTTTGATTCTAGGTGTCTTTGGATTGATTGGACTATAGAAAGAAGTTCAGTTTGATTATTTGATGTTCTGGGTTGTCTCATAGTGTTCTCTGCATGTCTGATAGATTATGTATCTATTTATGCAGAGGTTTGAATTGGCTTTTCTAAAGATTGGATTTTTATGTTTGAATCCTTTTCATTTTGATTCACATATCTTTCTTTGCGTACTGCTGATTAGTAACTGCTTCAAGTCGGTGAATTTTTGATCAGAATTCAGGAGAAATATAAAGGAAGGTTGAAGTACTTACTCACTCACTTCGTTCGCTCGTAAGGCGAACTCGCTTTGCTCGTTCGCATCGGCTGAATTGTAATAATTATTTAGGGACTCATTTTCTCAAAGGCGGGACAATAATATTTATAATATTCTGAATTTCACATTTTTGTTTCATAAGGTATTATGAATTTAACCGTATCACTACTTAAGGAGTTACCATAAAAATCTATGAATTCCTTTAGTGAAGTCTCGCTTTCTCTAAACAAATTGTACTTGGACACAATATACTTGTTTAATTTGTTTTTAAAAGATTTAGTAATCAAAAGAATTATTTATTATTACACCCGAAATTTTTTTAATCTCAGATAAATATATTTTCAATTGAACAGTTTCTTCTCTGCTTAATTTTTCTGGAATACTTATAGAAATTTTTAAGTAAGAGTTTACCTTTGAAGCAGTTTGATTCTGATATCCAAATATATTTGGAATATTGTTTCTTTGTGTTTCAGTTGAAATGAGTTGATTTTCAAATGCTTCAGAAAGATCATTTTCATCAATCCTGGACAGCAAATAAAGAGTTTCATAAGAAGGTGGAAGATACTTTTGATTCTCTTCTCTTGTCAAAACAACATTATTAGCTATTTTTTTCAATTTTGTGATAGTGCTTTTTGACATTATCCTTTGATCTTCTAATTCTCTTTTTAATCGCCTAAATTCGATTTTTGTCAAATATTTTTGGGCTTCATTCAACTGCCTACCAACTTCGATGATGCTCATTGCGGCCTTGTTCCATGCAGAGGTGATAGATAACAGATAATTTTCTACATTTTTTTTCGCATGCGAAATTTCTATAGGCATATTTTTTATTCTCAGAATTTCTTATTTCCATGTATCTTCCACTTCTCCTTTGTCTTTTTGATACCTATGCCATTACATCTGTAAGTATGATGAGAAGGAATTTTTTCATTGCAATCGGGACACATTGCAAATCCCTTAATCAAAATATGAAAGATAGGTTCAATGTGGAAATGATTAGTTTATTTCTGCTATTGCAGGCTGGATAGATGATTTTTTCAGATGGCGCACACACCTCATATTTGAATAACTCTATATAGTTTACATATTCTTGAATGGCTTCAAGTCATATTGCCCCCCCCCACTTCACAAGAGAGATTCAAGAATAGGATAGAAAATTTTGATTTGTAAAAGTTGACTCAATGGAGCCGAGAAATAAGATCAGCTATGAACTGAATCAGATCCTATGCTTACGGACTTGCTCAAAAGCATCTTCCTGTTGAACACCAAGATATAAAGCAGTATTCGAGACACTTCGATGCCCAAGAATCAACTGACATGACCGAAGATCTTTTGTCGCTCCATAAATCACAGATGGAAGTGTTCTGCGAATTGAATGCGTTCCAAAATATTTTGAATCCCATCCACAACTTACACACCATTTGTCTACCAATTTACGGTAATTGACAGTTGTCATTGGCTTATTGCCTCCTCGCATAGGTGTGAAAAGATAGTCTGAGTCTTCTTTGTTAGAAATCTGAATCCATCTCTCTAGTGCTTCCTGTGAGTTTTGTGACAAAAGACACTGGACTCGATTTCCTGTCTTCTTTTGCTTCACTTCTATTTGCTCTCGAATTTCACCCCATTCTGTCCTGATATCCTGAACTTTAAGATGAAGAAGATCGATTGACCTAAGACTTGTATCGATTCCAGTATTGAGAAGAGCAAAATCTCTAGGATTCTCTGCAAGCATCTTTCGAAGAACTTGAACCTGATTTTTGTTGAACGGACGTTTTTGCATTTCATTCCTTTATGAAGAAAACATATATCTCCGATATACCTGATATTATTATCGAAATTATAGTATTGAACAATAAACGATACAAGCGATATCCTCATGTGATTGGAAATCGTTTGATATCAGAGAGATATCGGATCTGAAAACTTGAGATGGGTTACCCTTTATATCAAAAACGATAATTCAGCAATATTTTGATAGATCTTAAGCGAAATTCTAAAAGAGAACTTGTTGAAGCAAAAGGAATTCGGTCTCGCTCAAGTTCAATCTACAAACCAAACCAATCTGAGGATTTCAAGATCAGTCGAAGCAAATTCTCTGACTTCCTCACCTGCAAGAAATGCTTTTATTTAGATCGAGTCAAAGGGCTAGATGCTCCAGGAACACCTGGGTGGACTCTCAATGAGACTACGGATCTACTGCTCAAAAAAGAATTCGACAAATGTCGAACTGCTCAAAAGCCACATAGAATCTTTACTCAGTATGGGCTTAATCATATTGTTCCTCTTCTTCACAAAGACTTAGATAAGTGGAGAGATTCATTGCGACATGGTCTCTCTATTCGTTTTCAAGACTCAAATATCATTCTAAGCGGTGGTGTTGATGATGTCTGGCAGGATATCAAAACAGGAAAACTGATAATTGCAGACTACAAGTCACAGGCTAACAACAAGTCTCTCGAGCCTTGGGCGTATCTAAGTGATGTCTATCACGAGGGATACAAGATTCAGATGGATTTCTATGGATATCTTCTGAGCGAAATGGGTCATGATGTCTCAGACACTTTCTATTTTCTAGTTTGCAACGCAAATAGAAAGGCAGATGGATTCTTTGGAAAACTAGATTTTGAAGAGGTATTGGTTCCTTATAAATGGAATGCTCGGTGGATACCTAAAAAGGTATCTGGGATGATTGATTGTATGAATAGTGAGAAGTTACCAGAATCAAATGTGGCATGTAAAAACTGTGCTTATGCTAGGCAGAGGGAATCAATGAAATAAGATTTCTGTTGAGAACACTCTCTCTCACTGTGACTTCAAGTTACATTGGAGTGTCTGACAATTCTGCACTGGATCTTGCGAGGACCATTCAAATCTAAGGAAAATAAATTCACTAAATTTAGAAAATGGAACATATTTTCAATTGCAAATTTCTAAATCTTATTTGATATTTCAATCAAATTCTTGTCTGGATCTCTTATATACAAAGACATGATAGGACCTGTTGCACCAGTTTTTTTAACAGGTCCGTCTTCTATTTCAATTCCATTTTTTAAAAAAATTGATTTCCATTTCTCAAGTGGGGTTGAACTCAGAAAACAAATGTCAATAGTTCCAGACAGGGGGTTCTTTGCATGAGGTTTATATGGAGATTTAACATGATGGAGATTTATTTTTTGATTGCCAAAAGATAGAGACTTTCTCGTTTCTCCTCCACCAACAGGTTGAAACTCTTTTACAGTCATCCCCATAACATCACGATAAAATGAAATTGTTTTTTCCATATCATTAATGGTTAACACGATATGGTCTATGCCAAGAATCATTTTGAATTTATTCCTTAAATAAGGTTCAGGTTGAACACTAAGTTGACCAACATACCCCAATCCTCAAAGAACCTTCAAGTCACTCCATTATCCTCAAAGAATCTCTCTGGGGATATGGCGGAAGGGGGAAGGAACAGTTGATACAATTCTGAAATTCAGAGTATCCTCTTTTTGATGAACTCCCTCTCCTTCAAACTCCAACATGGAAGATCCACCAAGACAATCAGACTTCACTATGGTTTGGAGGGAATGAAATACATCATTCAGGTATAAGGGAGAGATCAACGGACATGGAGAGAAGGAAAGTTTACCTACCAAATACCAATACGAGTTTGAACAAAGAATGTTGAAATACGTTTATGATCTCAAGTCAATCATAGAGTAAAGAAGTGGTAACAAAGAAAGATATTGAAAGTTCATAAATCAATTTTTGATTTATGATTCTATTGAGAAATTTAAATCCAAATATCAAATAAAGTTATTTTAGAATAAGTTTCATGTCTTTTTTAAAAGATTACAATAATGATGAAATTAATGATATAATAGAAGAAGCATGGGAAATTGGATGGTTTAAGTCGAATATTACATTCAAATCAATATTCAATAAATGGGATCTTACTGAGGAAGATTTAAATATCATAATGTCAAAATATTTAGATTCTAAGTCATTTAAACTTTGGGTAAAAAGGATTGAATCAAGAAAGAGGTGAAAAAAGAAATCAATGAATGATATTATTAATTTTTTAAAAAATAGAAGATCTGTTACTGCAAAAAAAATGAAAGATGGGCATGTTTCAGATGAACATCTCAAAGAAATTATTGAATGTGGAATTAGAGTGCCAGATCATGCTGCACTGAATCCTTGGAAATTGGTAATACTTAGAGGTGATACAAGAAAAGTACTAGGTGAATCTGTTTTAAGACCAGAATTTATTAATAATAATAATAACTCAACAGAAGATGAAATTTTGCGTGAAACAAATAGATTTTTAAGAGCAAATGTAATTATAGCAGTTTTATTTACCCCTGTGGAAGGCACAAAAATACCAGAATGGGAAATGATGTTATCTACTGGTGCAGTCTGTCAAAATTTATTAGTTGCTGCACAATCCTTTAATTATGCAGCACAATGGTTAACAGAATGGTATGCATATAATAATACAATGATCGAAAAATTAGGAGGAAATCCAAGAAAAGATAAAATTGCAGGTTTTATATATATCGGAATTAAAGAAGGAGAACCAAATGAAAGGAAAAGACCAATTTACAATGAAATTGTAAGATTTTTATAAATAAAATAATTAAATTTAGTGAGGGTCAATGAAGTTTATTGCAATGAATCGATTTAAAATTGTACTTGGATTTGAAAATGACTTTGAATCAATTTGGAAAAACAGGGAAACACATTTAGATGGAGTACCAGGGTTTGAAGAGTTCAATTTAATTAGAGGTAAAACAAATGAATCCTATACTTTGTATGCATCTCATTCTATTTGGAAATCAAAGGAAGACTTTGAAGCATGGACAAAATCAGAGGCATTTCGTTTAGCACACAAAAATGCAGGTTCGAATAAAAATTTATACTTAGGTCACCCTGAATTTGAAGGTTTTGAAGTAGTAGTCTAAGTTTCCTCTAAGAATTTAATTTGTACTCAAAAAAAAGATCATCAATTTTTTTCCTTATTATTGCCACTATTGGTATAAGTTTCGGTGGTTTAATAATAAGAAACCTAAATTCTTCAGATGCTTGGCAAGTTGCTTTTTATAGAGGTTTAGGTTTCATAGCATCTTTTACAATAATTTTAATATTCAGATATAGAAAGTATTTTTTCAACTCAATAGTTAAAACGTCCTGGTGGGGTTTGTTTGGTGGATTGTTTCTAATGATAGCAAACATTCTCTTCATTCATTCAATGACAATCACTTCTATTGGTAATTCTTTATTTACTGTAAGTAGTATCCCATTTATAACTTCTGCATTAGCATTTTTTATACTCAAAGAAAAAATAGAAATTAATACATTAATTTTAATGATATTTGCTTTTATAGGAATATTAATAATGTTTAAAAGTAGTATTGATACAGGTGATTATTATGGAAATATTTTAGCATTTGGATGTGCATTAAGTTTTTCAATATTTATACTTATAATTAGAAATTTTAGAAATATAGATATGATGCCTTCCAGTTTGATCGGAGGAATATTTATTGTGATTGTTTCTTTTATATTTAAAGAGGGAGATATTTTCACATCATTTCATGATATTTTGTACTGTGTCTTATGGGGTGCTATACTTAATGGGTTTATGAATATTGCTTTTATTTTTTCAACAAAACATCTTCATGCTTCAGAAGTAAGTTTTTTTATGCTTTTAGAATTTTCTTTAGGTCCTTTTTGGGTTTGGATATTTTTAAATGAATTAATCAGATTTCAGACACTCATCGGAGGCATTGTAGTCATGTCATCAGTCACATTATTTACTATTTTTCAAATCAATAGATCGAAAATCAAAATTAAATTAAATTGATTAAAAATAATGTTCACCCTCTTCTTCACTCACCAACATCGAAGATCCACCAAGACACTCAGACTCCACTATGGTCTAGAGGGTATGAAATACATCTTTCAGATATATGAGGGAGAAATTAATTGACATGGAGAGAAAGAAGGTCTTCTTATCGAATACCAATATGAGATTGAACAGGAGATGTTGAAACACTTTCATGATTTCAAGAATGATCTGAGAGAGAAGGGATGGTGGGAAAGAGATACTCAAGAGGTTTCTCAGACCTCATTTCTGAGGAGTGAAGAAATGGAATGCTCGATAGATCCCTAAAAAAATTTCTGAAATGATTAACTGTATGGATAGTGAGGAGATACCAGAATCAAATGTGGCTTGTAAGAACTGTGCTTATGCTAGACAGAGGATTAAAATAAATTTGGACTTATTTTGATATATCAAATTTATATGGATCACAATGATTCAGTTGATTGGAATCATCTCCAATTGTTCCATAAAGCATTTGTTTTAAAAAAGAACTGTGACTCACTACAGCTACGTTCTCATCATCTAATTTTTTTAATAAATTTTTAAAATTTTCAATCCTTTGTTCTAGTTCTTCAATCGTTTCAAACCTATCTTCTCTCCACATCTGATCCGTATCTGAATCTAATTCTGAGAAATCGATATTTTTGAAATTCACTTCAAGTTCTTTTTTTTCCCTTCTTTTGTTACAAGTCTCCATGCCTTGAGGAAACTCTTTTATTCCATCTAGAGCTATAATCTTTAATCCGATTTTATCTTTAAAAATATTTTCAGCTGTCTGAAGTGTTCTTGTTAAAGGGGATACAAGAACTTTTTGTATTTTGTCCAAATTGTCCCATTTTTTTCCAAGTTCTTTCGCTTGTAATATTCCTTTATCTACCAAAGGAGCGTCAAAACACTTTTCTAAGAAATAAGCTTTTGAACCAATTTCTTGTCCTAAAACATTATGTAAAGCCAAACCGTGTCGAATACAGTAGATATTTTTCATTTACAAATATTTTTTGAATTTTTTCAATTTACAGCATTAAGATTAGTAAAAACTCTCAGATTTTTTTTGTATATTTCCCTCTAAACCTTTTAATCTCCACACTTTGCAATCACTATTTTATTTCTATTCCCTTGAATCCTTTCTATCCTTTTTGCTCTCTCACATTCCCACTCATCCACAGGATCACTTCGATTCCATTCCTCAAACATTGACCGATTCTGTTTCGAGATGATTCCTTTGCCTGGATAGACAGAATCCATATACATATAAGTTCTTGCGATTTCACCACGAACCTCATTTCTAGGTTCTACTTTTCTTCTCTTGATCTCCACATCACATTTCCCAAACTGTCTCTCCTCACCTTCAATAACAGTCATCGGATAGTTACTTCTTAGACCATTAACTTCACCAATTGCTGGAAAGAGATTGTACATATCTGCTTCCATTCTCTTGAATTCTTTGTTGACCTTACTTGCACACCTTCGTCCTTTGTATTTTTTCCCGTTCTTCTTGACACATTTTGGGTGCCCGACTGTCCATTCAGAAAAGAAGATTCCAAAAACATATGCTGGGACAACATGTTCCCATTCAATACGATTTGCTCGTTTATTGTTTTTCTTTGGGACGTATCCACATGAAGAGAAATTAGGAGTCTTCCCTTCGAACGAACACCCACAATAGAGAGTGATTGGATGATCTTTATAGACTTTTGCTAACTGTTTCTTCGACTTTGAGAAGGAAGTAATTTGATTATTCTGAGATAAAATAACCGATGGGATTAGGAGAAGTGGAATAATTATATAGTGAAGGAATTTCATAAATCAAAAATATAGGGAAATTAGGGTCTTTTCAAGAATGAAGTCATATTTCTATAAATAAATCTTTTCTAGGATTTATTCATTCTCAAAATTACTAAAAAAATAAGTGTGATTAGTGAAATATTCTATTTTATCTCACTGATTTTATATTATAAATTTAAGTTAATTCTTAATATTATAAGTTTCTAAAAATATATTTTCAATAAATATATTTTTTAAAAATATTTTACATGTCTAATCTAAGTTTAAAATATATCATTTTATTATCTAATTATAAATTAAATTTATTAAATATGCTCTTGTATTTTAGGCAATATAAATATAGTTATATTGTTCTTCTTCGTTATGAATGAAGAAGAATATGTTTTATATGATTAATATTAATTTTGATTATTTCAGAAAGGAAATAAAAATGGATAATGAAAATAAATCTAAATATGAATCAACAATCAAATGGGTAATTGAACATTATCCTTTTGATAAAATCAGTAATATTTTTGATATAACTCAAGAAATATCCGATTTAAATTTACCAGAAGAAGAATTAGAAAAAGTTTTCGATGAATATTTAATGAAAAATTATGAGCTTAAAGAAGGAAAGAAATATTTGAAATATACTCAAGATGAGTATGAAAGAATTGAAAAAAATAAATTTAATTTAAAGAAAGATCTTGAAGAACAAGGATATTCAAGTTCTCACTTAGATTAAAGAATAAAAAATGAGGAGTTCAATGAAATGGATCTCAGAACTCCTCAACTCTTCTTTTTAAAATATCTCTTTATGAGATTTCAATTTTCTGTTTCTTATCTCCTTCATCTTCTTTGACCAGTCAGAAATCTTTATCTTGTTGAAATTCAATTTACGGCCATTTGAGTTCTTGTAATCAAATTTTTTGACACATTTTTCATACATAGTTTCAACATGTGCATCAGAAGCGTATCTATCAAGCGAAAGTTCTCCATGCTTCTGACCTAAAAATTGAGTCACAAATTTTGAATCAACACCATTTTCATAGCATGCATCTGTGCAACTATGACGAAAACTATGAAAGTCCTTTCTTTCTGTTTTGATTCCGAATCTTTTTTCTAACGCTGTTCTGTTCCACCATTTACCAAAATTGACAGCATAACTTCCTCTGTAGAAAGACAACTCTGAAAAAATTCTTTCCTGTTTTGAGAAATTCTTCAATGACTCTAGAAATTCAATAAAGTTCAAATCAAGAAGCGAATCGTGAATTGGTATTCGTCTTCGTGAATTGACTGTTTTGACTTTCTTATCAGATTCCTCATCGTTGATTTCAAAATAGTAGATAGTCTTCTTGTTCTTGGTCTTAACACTCTGAATGTTTTCGTGGTAAAGCGAACAAATCTCATTTGCTCTGCATGCTGTAAATAGAGCAATAATCGGCACCCAGTAATGAGCAAATGGCTTTGCATCTCTATGAGATGAGTCAAGGGTTATGTCTAGATACCGTGATGATTCAAAAATCGTTTCTAAATCTTGTGGTGAAAATGGGTCTCTCTCTTCATTCTCTTTTTTCTTCAGTTTTATGCTCTGTTTGATTGTGAGACCTTGAAAATAATTTTTTTCAACATGACCGTGTCTGAAGCAATAAGTCATGAATGCATTGAGCATCTCAATTGTTTTGTTGATAGTCGTAACAGACTTTCTGTGATTTTTAGGAACATCTAATTTCTCAACGATTGTGTGAACATCATAATCTTTATATTTGGAATTTGTTCTGTGCTTTCTGGGGAGTTTCTGAAGATAACTTTTGAACTGAGTTGCTTTTTTGATGTCCACTTCACTCATTCTCACATCACCAAAAAATTCAATAAAAGTTTCTAACTCATAACGAACTCTGTTTTCTGTATTCTTGTTGTCATAGTTTCTTTCTGCAATGTACTCATCAATGCACTCAGAGAAGATAGGTGAAGATTCATCTGTATCAGATTTATTTTCAGCAACTTCTCCTGTCAGAAAATTCCTTTCATCTCTGATAGCACTTTCCTCATTCTGAATCTTTGATTCATCATCTGAAAAAATACTCAGATTCATTCTCTTCTCTGCTTCTATTTTAAAATCATCAGTTGTTCTGTCTCTCCGATTTATCAAGTCACGAGCCCAGTCATGCCTTAACAAATACAAATCAGTTAAATGTCTTTTGAGAGATTTGTACTCTACTGACTTATCATTCACAGAGATTTCAAGATTTTGAAGCCAGACTGCAATTTTGCTATCTAACTTCTGATTGTATTCTTTCTCTTCTTGAGCAAGTTTCTTCAAAAGTGATTCTTCTTGTTCAGTAACTTGTTTGAGTCCTTGCTTCTGCTTGAGCATGTCGTATTTGTTTGTACCCAAATCTACATGCTGTGCCCACATGATTTGCTTCTCTATTTCAATTTTTAGAATGTTCTTGATGTCATCAAGATTGAGTTCTCTCATACCAATTCTAATTTCTTGAAACAGATTCTTAGCGATACCGTTCAAATGTTTGCATAAAAACCGAACATCAACATCTTTGAGATTGTTCAAAGAGAGATAGAATCTTCTACTGTTATTCAACTGTTTCTTCAAGTCGGACGGGATTCCGCAACTGAAGAATCTGTACTCAACATTTTTGATCTTTTTTGTAACAAGATACGAATTCATGGGACCTCAAAGTTACGACAAAAGTTACGACAAAGTTGTCGTAATCTGAGACCGTCGTTGTGTAGAAACACGAATTTTCAAAATTTGAAAAAAGTGATTACTACTCTTTAACTAACTGTTTTTATTGAAAATAAAAGAGAATAAAAAATTGTGAGGTGCCGTCTAGTGGTGCCGTAGAAGGGAGTCGAACCCCCACGTCCAAATGGACACTAGACCCTGAACCTAGCGCGTCTACCAATTCCGCCACTACGGCATTCGGAGGAGTTTGATGTTACGTGAATGAAGTGGAAGATGCAACCGTTATGCGGTAGGAGTGGAGTTTCTTCGCACGAGGATCAGGAAGATTTCGGACAAGGCGAAAAG
>Ga0208130_1001362_pt1 | contig 11855 bp, 10 predicted proteins | sample ETNtaG_31_FD_185771 | JGI IMG/M metagenome (GOLD analysis project Ga0208130, IMG submission 185771) | Marine microbial and viral communities from oxygen minimum zone, Eastern Pacific Ocean - ETNP201310SV78 (SPAdes) (version 2) | ecosystem: Environmental > Aquatic > Marine > Oceanic ...
ACATCAGCACCAGTTGGGGCACCATAACTACCCCAGCCGGCATGTTTGCCATTTAAAGACCATCGAAGTGCTGCACGGGGTGGCATAAATGGGTCTTCTCTGCCAATTTGATGATGTATTTTAAACTTCGCATCAGGGAATGAAGCACGAAGCCCCATCCAAAATTGATCAGCCCCGTCATGAGACAAAGTGCTTATGCCTCCCGGATATTCCAAATTCGCCGCCCTATCGTATTCGCTGGGGATGGCTGCAAAATCTGCATTCATAATTCGAGTAAGAATATCAGCAAATTTTTGACCCCATTCATTATCATTCCCTGTTCCAACATAAGGACCTATTACATCATCCTTTGGCGAAAATGGCTTAACACAATTTTCTGCACCACCTTCTTTTTCAATCAAATCTCGAGCATAATCTTGCGGTGACATGCCGAGTTGGCGGACGATTGCACCCTGATCACGGATTAACCATTCATCATCAATTTGGTTATTGCGTGCATGGCAATCTGCTATAATTCTGTAATCAAGTTTTTTACCCGTCGGCTCTCCATAAACTCCCGGCCGCGAGTGAGTAGCCGTTGAGTGTAATCTATGAGAGCTCAACATGCCTTCTTCTGGTGTACCTGACCAGATTACATCCTCACCATAAAGAGTACGATCTGGAAATTCGGCCAAGGTCGCCATGGTCGCAGCGATTACTTTTTCATTCCCAATTACGATCGATCCAGGTGACCTGACAATAATATCTGGTGCGTAGTACTCGTGGAGTGTGGAAATACCACGCTCCTCCCAGATTTCTTTCGTAATACCAATAATATATTCGGGAAAACTTTTATATTTATTGCTAAAACCATGCATTAAAATTCTCCTAGATCGGTTTCTGGCATGTGGTTGACCTAATAACTAAAGGGCTATCAATTTGAAGTTTGACAGGATTAGAGGAATTTGGATGCTCTATCCGATTTAAAATCGTATTCACAGTTTCTTGAACCATCAAGTTGGCACGCTGCCTAACTGTTGTAAGATCATAAGACCTCCATGAAGCCGGTGGGACGTCATCATATCCAATAACGGATACGTCCTGAGGAATACTTAGTCCAAGTTCATATCTTAAAATATCCATGACAATGAAGGCCATATGATCATTGGCAACAAAAACTGCGTCAGGCCGGTCAACCTTAGGTTTGTCAAACATTTCGAAAGTAGCAGCCTTGGTTTTTTCAGCTCTGAAGTTTCCAACCTTTCGAGAAAAAACTGAAAGGCCGCTGTCTGAAATTTCTTTGTTAAAGCCTGCTTCCCTATCTCGCTGGGTCGATGCACCTTCCCAGCCAGCTATGTAGCCGATCTTCTGATAACCTAAATCAATTAACAGCCGAGCAGCCTTTCGTCCGCCCTCAAAATTATTTGACGTAATCGACGAAATATCATCCATATCTTGTGAACGATTAAAAAGAACGACAGGGACTCCGGCTGCTTGACAACGTGACCCAACCTCTGACGAAAGTGCTACAGAGGCCATCACAATACCGTCAACTTGATAATCTAAGATTTCCTCAACCACTGAGCTAACATTGCCAGCCGTTTGTGAAGCCATAAAAATCAAAACGTGATAGCCGCGTTCTTGAAATGCATTAGACAGTTTTTCTAATGCTTCGGGATAAAAGTAGTTTTCCAGATACGCTACAACTAAACCAATTATTCGGCTTTTTCCCGAGACCATTGCACGAGCTAAAATATTTGGTCGGTACCCTAGTTCACTCGCTGCTATTTTCACCTTTTCAGCTGTTTTTGCAGAAACGGACGCTCCTGGCGTATAAAATCGGCTAACCGCCGACTGCGATACGCCAGCCCTCTTTGCCACTTGAGATGAAGTTATTCGGTCAACCATTCTACAAAACCGCCTCCGGAGGAGAAATCCTGCCAAGAATACGAGCCTTGTTAAACTCCTTAAGCCGTTTAAAAACATCAACGCCTAATTGGTAGTAAACATCAAGCAAATCTAGCAAAACCCAATTTTCCCGGATTAACCCATCTTCAATTCGCCAAAAATCTAAGGAACACATCGTTATTTTCTTACCAGCTGGCGCTATACCCATCCACCCGTCGTTGGTGACTGTTTGAATCATATCAGGCCAACCAGTCACGGCAGCGTATTGATCGTCACCAAAAAAATGAAAAGCAATTTCGTCATTATACCTACCACGATCGGGCATAGCGTTTAAAAATGGAATTTGATGCCAGTTTCTAAAACCTGCGATACCACGCCCAGTACCAATTCCCGCAGGCCCATACCAGTTCATTCTAGGGTGCCAAAACTTTGGCATTTTCATAACTTCAGCCTCACCTTGGCTTGGGTGAAGTTTCATATGATCCAGCATTTCCATAACTAAATCACATGATTTTTTCGACTGCTCTTCATTCCAGGGTCCGTTAACTTGTCCATCGAGCGTCGCCGGGCCAGGGACATGATATTCTAACCCAAGAGAAGGAGCCATAGGCCAGGCATTTGCCTGCATCATGAGCTCCGGAATATCCCATAAAGCTTGTACTTCTACAATCTTTCCTTCTTCAAACCTGAAAAATTCATGGAACCGCATGTGAGCAAGGTGTCCAGTGGCTGGGATATCTAGCCATGGCGCAACGAATGTTCCCGAGTAATGACCACCACATCCAACCCAGTGATTACCCTCTTCTGTCTCTCCCCCTATTACAATCCAATCTCTTCTTTCCAGATCTGGGAAAGCATCAAACAAAGGAGCATAGCAAGTTGTAAAAAAAGCTTGTGGGCCAATTAAATCTTTAAATGGAAATGGCATTTTGATTTTTGCGTCAGGATCAATCAGTTTTCCTAATTCTAACCTTACTAACTCTTCATCAAAATTGTACATTGCAGCCCGAAGGGGAGTAAGTAGCTCCTTATTTTTTGAATGGACACAATTCATTTTTAACCCATTTTGATTTACTTACAAAATTACTCTGCAGCTGTTCCATAGGGAACATTTTTGCCTCCATAACGTCGGACGCGCACATTGCACTGTTCAGCATGGCCAACAAAGCCCTCAAGCATGCATAATCGAGAACCATATTCACCAACTAACTTCGCGGCTTCGTCCGTTTCAATACGCTGATAGCTATGCGTTTTTAAGAACTTGCCTACCCAAAGACCACCAGTATATCGGCCCGCTTTTTTAGTTGGTAGTGTATGGTTTGTGCCTATGACTTTATCACCATTTGCAACATTGGTCCGCGGCCCGAGAAATAAAGCTCCGTAAGAATGCATATTTTCAAGGTACCAATCATCACGATCAGTCATAATTTGTACATGCTCATATGCCATATCGTTTGCAACAGAAAGCATCTCTTCGTGTGTATCGCAAAGTATCATATCGCCATAATTCTCCCAACTTGCAGATGCTGTTTCAGAGGTAGGAAGAATTTCCAGTATTCGCTCTATTTCAACTAATGTTTCTCGGGCTAATTTTTCACTACACGTTATCATGGCGGCAGGTGAATTATAGCCGTGTTCTGCTTGACCCAATAAATCTGTTGCACATAATTCAGCATCAACTGTTTCATCTGCGATAACCATTGTTTCGGTAGGTCCAGCAAAGAGATCTATACCAACGCGTCCAAAAAGCTGACGTTTCGCCTCAGCAACAAACGCGTTTCCAGGGCCTACCAACATGTGAACCGGGTCAATAGTTTCTGTTCCAATTGCCATAGCTCCAACCGCTTGAATTCCGCCAATAACATAAATTTCGTGTGCACCACCTAGATGCATTGCAGCCACAATAGCAGGATGAGGCTCTCCATTTACTGGTGGGGCTGATGCAATTATGCGGGGAACCCCAGCGACAGACGCCGTCAAAACCGACATGTGGGCAGAAGCAACCATTGGAAATTTTCCCCCGGGCACATAGCACCCAACAGATTGAACAGGTATATTCCGATGACCTAGGATAACACCAGGCATAGTTTCAATTTCAATATCAGTCATGGAGGCACGCTGCGCCTCAGCAAAGTTTTTAATCTGCTGCTGTGCAAATTTGATATCATCCATATCGCGTGCAGAAACCTTCTGCATGGCTGCATCAATTTCGCTTTTAGTTAATTTAAATTTATTAGGAGCATAATTATCGAATTTTTTACTTAATTCACGAACAGCCGCATCTCCATTTTTTTCAATTTTATCAAGTGTTGCTTCAACAACTTCCCGAACTTTAGCATCCTCTGCAGCTTTTTCGATTTCTGTTTTTGATTTCTTAAGAACATTAATAGCCATATCAACCACTCCTCGTATCTGGCCGAGGTGCATTTTTCTCACCCCGATCATAAACTTCCCAACCGTGTCCATCGAACAAATCCACACCCAGTTGCGCCGCAACATAGGCAAAATCAACGTTGACCCAATTATCTACTATTTTTCCGTCGATAACTTTCCAAAAATCCATATATCGAATTTCTACTCGCTTACCCGTAGCAGCTATTCCAAGGAATTCGCCACTGTGGGTCGCCTCTTGGCGCCCAAACGCTGCCGCCCACTCACCCATGTAAAGTCGAGCTTCATCGATGCATACCTTATTTGAAAAGGCAGCTTGAAAAGGCCTTTGCCAATTATCTTGAAATTCTTTTAAACCAACTTTCGTTCCACAACCTTGGTTGCCAATCCAACGGAAACCTTCCGAGAAGAATTCACCAATATCATCAATCCTATGGTCATTTAATCCATCTACCATATCCTCAATAACACGGCGTGTTTCATCAGTTTTTGAAAGATCTGTATTCTTAGAAAGAGTAGCTTGTTCTGGGCGCGATCCCTTCATTTATAAGACCTCTCCAAAAAAAGAAATTTTACAAATGGGCTTCTCATCCTTTTACTGCTCCCGCCGTAAGGCCACTAACTATTTGTCGTTGAAAAAACATAACCAAAATAAATAAAGGTGCTGCGGCTGAAACAACCGCTGCAACAGCAAACATCACATTGCCTTCCGTATAGGTTGTACCCAAAAACGCAGCAATTTGGGGTACCATAGTACGGTTATCCTCTGACAATAACATGGACGTTATTGCAAAGTCATTATAAGCCAGCAGAAAGCTAAAAAGGCCTGTTGTAATGACACCCGGCCACATTACAGGAATTATCACAAGACGAAATGCCTTGAATTGAGAGCAGCCATCTACTTTAGCACTTTCATCAAGTTCTTTTGGTATATTTTGAAAAAATGAATGCAACATCCAGAGTGTAAATGGTTGGTTTATTGCAACCAAAACTATGATTGTAGTCGGCAGAATACCCCAAACATTCCATTCGAAAAAGGGCAGCATATAGCCTGAAACAAGCGTGATCGGAGGCATCGCTCGAAAAATTAACGCAGCTATAAGTAGAATAAGTGTGTAACGATAACCTGAGCGAGATAGGGCGTAACCTCCCAGGGTTCCAATTGTCAGAGATGTACAAACAACGAAAAAACAAACAATAAATGTGTTTATCACGTTACGCCAAAACTCTTCTTTTATCCAAGCGCCCTCGTAACCCGCATCTGTAAAAGGTTGACCATATTCAGCGATTGTTCGTTCCCCAGTGAGAGCATTGGTCCAATTTGCCACTGAAAAAAAATCAAGCTCAACCTTGAAGCTGCCCCAGAATGTCCAGACAAAGGGAAAGGCTGCAACTAATAGCCAAAGAGCTGCAAAGATATATATCACTATACGCAAACTTATTGAGCGTCGTTTAGAAGCAAGAGTCATTTAGCTTTCTCCATAAAGTCTCGCCAGGTTCTTCTCAAAACTGGGAGCAATAGGATCGTCACGCCAATTATGGTGAGAACTGACGTTGCAGACGCTGAGGATAACTGCCGAGTTTCTCCACCTAAATCATTAAAAATAAACCAGCTTAGGCTCTGCGCATGTGCTGATGCGTTAAACCCAACTATTGGTTCAAAAACGCGAAAATTATCCATCAATTGAATAAGGGCTACAAAAGAGACAAGAGGCATTAAGTGAGGAAGAACCACATACCGAACTTGCTGTGTACGCGTTGCGCCATCGATTTGAGCTGCCTCTAGTTGATCCGCAGGCAAAGTTTGCAAACCTGCATAAAAAATCACAAATGCGAAAGGAGCCGCATGCCACACACCATAAACTATTAAAGAAATCCACATTAAGCCTGTTGATGCTTTTAAAGACAAATTGGGATCAGCAAAAATCCACTGTATCGCCGACCCTAAGATGCCACGACTATCTATCATCCAGAATAAAACAAGAGCGCCTATTAAGGGCGTTATAACAAACGGGAGAAGTGAGAAAAACACAACCACGCCTTTAATCCGTTCATGTAGAGCGTTTACGTTAAGTGCTACCAAGAAACCAACTAACACGACTAGAGGAGTAACGATAAATGTAAATGTCAGGGTGAACGCCATTGCTCGATAAAATGGTAAATTACCTAGCTTGTTAAAAAAGTCGCTGAAACTTGTAGAGCTAGACCAGATTTCTTTAACTTCCGATATTGCTAAATGGCCTCGGTCACTAAAAATCTCTAAGCCAATAAATCGACCTATCGGTTTCTCTTCCCGTAACTCTCTCGTAGCCTCTTGATCAATTGAAGTTTCTTTTGTGCAACCAACCAAAGGAGTGCAAGTTTCAACTTCGATCAAAACAGCTTTGTGCGGCGCGTGAACAGACTGAACCAATACGGAGACAATTGGAAACGCAATAAATAAAAGCATTGCAAGCGCTGTCGGTGAGAAAAACCATATAAAAGTCGAATGTTTCATTTAAAGAGGCTCTATTTAAAAAAGGGGCGCGCGGACGCGCGCCCCAAATAATTTTAACTAGTTCAAATAGCCTTTTTCCTTTGCTGCAGCTACATAAGCTGCCTCTACATCAGCTAGAGCCTGCTCAGCAGTTTCCTTGCCCTGCATGAAGTCAGGTAGTTCAGCTCCTAATGCAGTATGCATTAAACCCATGTAGGGTAGCATTGGATATGGTGTTGTTCCCATTTTAGCAGCTTCGAAAACACCAATGGCTGCGTCAGTTGGCTTATAACCATCGATCAACCAAACAGCTTGTGTTCGAATATTTTCATCGCTCATCATAGATGGGCTGATCCCGTTCATCATTGCGATAAATGTTGCTTCTGCTTCTGCATCTGAAATGTTTTTAGCAACAGTCCAACCGTCCCACCAAAGAGTAGAAGCCGCAGTTGATCCACCACCAACTGTCATTGGTCCTGCAATTGCATGACCATTTTTTACAGCATCTGTCACACCTTCAGCAGTTGTTTGAGAGGAAGCTCTTGAGCCCCACATGTTTAACAACGCTATATTTCCCGCTCTATATTCTGCGTTTGTCGCATTAGAGTCATGTGTCAAGAAATCAGGGTTCATATACTCTGAAAGAGATTTCATCATGTTAAGTGCATTAACCCCGGCTTCAGAATTCACTGAAGGGTTGGCTGAACCCGATTCAAAATGAGAACCACCGTAGCCTAAGAACATATTATTAAATTCCTGAGCCAAGTTCCAACCTGCAGCATATGCCCCACCAACTGGATTTTGCATTGCGCCTGATGATCGAATTTTCTCAGCAGCAGCTAACATTTCTTCATAGGTTTTTGGAACGCTGATACCTAGGTCTGCAAGAACGTCCTTACGGTACATCAAGTGTTGAGCATTAGCCATAAATGCAACGGCCATGATTTTACCATTAACTTTGATCAACTGACTAGACTTAAGATCACCGCCATGTTTCGCCACTAAATCGTCCAAGGGACGAATTACATCTTCATTCATCAGAGCAACAATTGATGAATTCGCAACAATTGCTGTTGTATATTCTGCTGGATTGCCTTGCATACCAGGAACATTAATTTTTTGGTGATCAGCAGTGAGGTTAGTTGAAACCTCAGCACCTGTACACGCTGCAGCGCCCGCTCCTACTGTTTGAATAGCTGGAAATTCATTTCCAACTACGCTCACGCGAGCACTAATTTCACAAGCCTGCGCAGCACTGAATGCAGTAAGTGAGAGTGCGCCTACTATCGATAATATTTTTGAGTTCATATTTAAGGTCTCCCTAGTTTGAGTGATGTTTTAAAGTTACATCTAGTGATCCACACGAGTGGTTTTGTCCGGGTCATCCCGAAAGTCTTGCCCCTGTTTTTGCATCAAATAGGTGGCAAATTTGCGCAGGAATCGAAAAACTTATTTCATCTCCAATTTCTGCACGAAAATTTTTATCAGCTTTTACACTAACCAATTTATCTTTAATTTTGACGGTTACCATTGTGGCGTCGCCAAGCAATTCCATCGCATAAACAGTTGAACTAATTTCTGATTTGCGTTTTGAAATTTCCGCATCTTCCGCCCTGAAACCAAGGGTTACCGGACCGTCTTCGATTTTTAGCCCACTGATTTTTGTATTTTGAGCCTCAAAACATCCATTAGATATTGTACCCTCAAGTAGGTTCATAGCTGGACTACCAATGAAGCCTGCAACAAAGGTATTTAACGGTGAATTATAAATCTCAGTTGGTGTTCCAACTTGCTGGACCACACCATGGTTCATCACAACAACTCTATCGGCAAGTGTCATTGCTTCAACTTGATCGTGGGTGACATATATAGTGGTGACAGCTAGTTCGTGAGAAAGGTTTTTAATTTGAGCTCGGGTTGATATTCTAAGTTTAGCATCCAAATTCGATAAAGGCTCATCCATTAAAAAAACGTTAGGCTCACGTACTATCGCTCTAGCCAATGCAACTCGCTGTCGCTGGCCACCTGAGAGCTCTGCAGGTTTTCGATGTAGAAAATCATCGAGTTCAACCATAGAAGATGCACGCTTTACTTTAGCATCATGAGTTTCACTTGGGGTACCTCTGACTTTCAAAGGAAAACGAATATTTTCATAAACATTCATATTTGGGTAAAGCGCATAACTTTGAAAGACCATCGCAACATCGCGATCTTTAGGCTCAACGTCGTTCACGACATTACCATCAATGACAACATTGCCTTCAGTTGGGTCCTCGAGACCAGCGATCATTCTCATCGTGGTGGTCTTTCCGCACCCAGAAGGGCCTAGAAGCACAAGGAATTCTTTATCTGGAATCTTAAGATTAAAATTATCAACGCCAACAAAACTACCCCAACGCTTCGATACGTTGTTAAGCTCTACTTCCGCCATCAAACCCCCCGCGGCTTCATTTTTGCATACGCATGCAAAAAATAGTAGACTCGGTTTAATCTATTTGGCAAGTATTTTTTGAGGATTACAGAAAGAAAATTTTAGATGGATCAACATGACCTGCAAAATGCAAAGGAGCTTATCTGGAATTTTCACCAAAAGCTTGATGGTGCCCAAATTTCTGGGATTGGGGATATCATTGCAGCACATACAGATGAAAATTATATTTGGCGTGGCTATCATCCATTTAATGAAATCAGAGGTAGTAAAGAAATTGCAAATTTATTTTGGGCTCCATTTCGTACTGCAGTAAGTAAATTACAAAGACGCGTTGATATTTTTCTAGCTGGAAAAAATGAAATCGATAATTTCAAATCCACTTGGGTCGTTTCTATGGGCCATCTTGTGGGACTCTTCGATAATGCATGGCTTGGAATACAGCCCACCGGAAAAATGATTTTAATGCGATATTGCGAATTCAACAGAATAGAAAACGGAAAAATTGCCGAGACTGCAATGTACTTTGATATACCCCATTTTATGATCCAGGCTGGTTACGACCCTTTCCCAAATGCTACCGCTGCGCATCTCGTTCAACCGGGACCAATTACACATAACGGTTTACTATTTGATCCACAAGATCCCAAAGAAGGAAAAAAAACTCTCCACGTAATAAATTCAATGATAAATGATCTGGGCCAATGGAATAGTGGTTTACCCTTAGAGGATGAACTGAGGCAAACATGGTGCGAAGATATGATTTGGTGGGGGCCATCTGGAATAGGTGCGACTTTCACTATTGAACGTTATGCCAAACAACATTCTGGACCATTTCGCGCAGCATTTTCGGAAAGAAGTAAGACCAATCATATCTGCCGCCTAGCCGAGGGACAGTTTGGAGGGTTTTTTGGTTGGCCAAACTTTACTGCCAAGCTTTCGAATGACTTCATGGGATTTCCCGCAACGGATAAAATTGGCGAATTCCGCGTTATTGATATTTATCGTAGGTCAAAAAATAAATTGGCAGAGAATTGGATCTTTATTGATCTTCTGCATTTTTGGAAACAACAAGGTTTTGATATTTTGGCTCAAATAACCAGCAATGAGAATTTAAAATGATCGATGCGCACCATCACTTATGGGATTTAGACGCAGTTGACTATCCTTGGCTGATGGAAAAAGGAAAGAAACGCTTTTTTGGCGACCCCACTCCAATACAGCGTAACTATCTGATTGATGAACACATAAAACTGGCTGCCGCTCTTGGCTTTAAAGCCTCAGTTCATATTCAAGTTGGAGCGGCGGACGGATTAGAAGAAGCGAAGTGGGTCAATAAAATAGTGAGTGAAAATCAATCTTGGCCCATGGCGCAAGTCGCTTTTTGTGATTTATCGGGAGATCAAAGAGAAATCCATTTGGATGAACTTCAAAAACTTTCTTCCGTTGTTGGCGTAAGACAAATAATTGGCAGGTCGCCAGCTGAAGATTCAAGTAGCAAAACAAATGAGCTTTTAACTTCCGATAGCTTTATGAAAGGCCTCCAGTCTATTTCTGACAGAGGCCTTTCATTCGATCTTCAAATTATACCAGAATTATCAGAGACATGTGCTGCTGTTTTCTCACAGTTTCCAAACCTGCAAGTGATTTTATGCCATGCTGGTTCCCCTTACAACAGGACTGAAGAAGGAATTACATCTTGGTCCTCCGACCTAAATCATTTATCAAAGCTATCAAATGTCAGTTGTAAATTATCTGGACTTGGAATGTTTGACCACAACTGGACACAAGCAACTGTTGCTCCAATTGTAACAACGGTAATGGAGCAATTTGGTTCCGCGCGAGTAATGTTCGGATCTAATTTCCCAGTAGATAGTTTATCAAGTTCTTTCAAAGCTCTCTTTGAAAGATTAACTAGTATTGTTAATGAAAAATATTTTGAAGATGTATTTTTTAAAACGGCTCAGCGCATTTATTTTCCAAATTTTTCAAGTGGTTAAATTCATCACAATTTTTGTTTCCAAAACTGCATAATTTTTGCCTTGAACCTCAACAAAGAATCAGTATGTTAGCGTTAACATTTCTGGGGAGGAATAGTGCGGTATGATCAGGGTTGGCCTGCTTGGAACCGGTAGGATAGGAAGTCTACACGCGGAAAACATTGCTTCACACCGTGAAAGCACTCTGGATGCAGTTGCAGACATTGATGATGAATCCGCCAACAACCTAGCAGCACAATTTGGTGCTATTGTAAAATCAGCAGACGAAGTTATTTCAGATCCAAACATTGATGCAATTTTGATCGCAACGTCTACCGATACTCATTCAGATTTCATTGAAAAGGCATCATCTGCGGGTAAAGCTATTCTTTGCGAAAAACCAGTCGATCTTAACCTAACAAGAGCTAAGAAATGCCTGGATAAAGTAAGTGCTGCAAAAAATCCTATCATGGTTGGTTTTAATAGACGTTTTGACCCAAACTTTGCCCAACTAAAAAAATCATTAGATAATGGTGAGATAGGAAAGCGTGAATTATTGACAATAACATCATTTGATCCTGCCCCACCTCCAAATCACATATGGAAAAAATCTGGCGGGTTATATCGGGACATGATGATACATGATTTTGATCTGTCTAACTTTATTATGGGTGAGCTACCAATTACTATTTCA